>ERZ827423.1792-NODE-1792-length-19502-cov-5.070654_pt1 | contig 19502 bp, 17 predicted proteins | sample MGYA00519775_ERZ827423 | MGnify/ENA primary metagenome ERZ827423 (study PRJEB31778, sample SAMEA3449296) | human gut metagenome | biome: human gut; feature: human-associated habitat; material: faeces | place: United Kingdom | collected 2010/2012 ...
TGTCTGTCTGTCTGTCTGTCTGTCTGTCTGTCTGTCTGTCTGTCTGTCTGTCTGTTATATTATCTATATTCTTGAAGGACAGAAGCAAATCTCGATAATACTCATACTGTTTTTGACGGGCAGAAATTTCGGCGGGCAAACCGATGTTTAGGTCGGAACAGATCGCGTCGAAGTTGTCCAAAACGTTGACGATGCGCTGTTGAACATCGAGAGGGGGAACGTCAACTTCAATTTGTTCGAGAACGCTCATGCTTAAATTAGGTTGAGAACCATGACTTGATTTTGCCTTAATCTGATTTTGAATAAAATCGGTTTGAAGAAGATGAAATAAATATCGGGATAGATAATTACTGTTGACTCGCATAGCTGCTAAGGGAGACCAGATATTAAAATCCCTATCCGTATCAACAAAGGCTACTTTTCCTGTTGTCGATCCAGATTTGACCATATAAACATCATTCTTTTTAGGTTTGTATTTTTTTGAACATTCTTTATCGAATTCAGGAGTGATATACCCTCTCATTTTTTCAAAGTGAATTTTTCCATCCCAAATAGCATCAACAGATATAAAAGGAATTCCATCAGAAACAAATGTGGGTGTTGTGTGCGGTCCGTCAGTAATGGGTTGGGAGAGCATATCAAGAATTTTAACGTGTTTTGAAGAGGAATGCTTTAATAAAAGTTTTTCCCGATAAAAACCATACTGTTTTTGGCGAGCTGAAAGTTCCGCTGAAAGCTCCGCTGAAAGCATAGTGAACTTGTCAAGAACTCGAACGATTTCACGCTGGATTTCGAGAGGGGGAACGGGAATAGATATTGCACGTAAATCACTACCGGTGAGTTTAGGTATATTTCCATGAACCAAAGGAGCAATGTTAATTGTTTGAATAAAATGGAACAAATACCTAAGTGACACGTCCGTACTTTCGCTAAGTACATGTGCGTGGTTATTAACCCAAATTTTGCCACTTGCCCATGTAACTACGGGAGTACCGTTTGGGGTAATTACACTTCCGTCTTCACCAATTAAGATAAATGTTCCGTTATATATATATTCAGAGATATAATCTTGAATTCCATTAGCTCCATAGTATGGATATATTCCGGATTTTCTTAAAGCCTTAGTAACAGGCTTTCGTTTGTTGTCGAGAATTATGCAACACTTGTCTAATGGACGGAATTTTACACCATTTGGGCAAAGCTCTTGAAGCAATTCGTCAAGTTTACTCATTTTTATCTTCCATTTCTTTTTGACAATAAGTTTCATACAATACGAGTAAAGTGTAATAATACATATCTTCTTGAGTCTGAATAAGGTTTTCATCGAAAGAAAAAGGGACTGTTTCTGACGAAAAATTTAGACAGGAATCAATGATGATTTGCATAACCCAGAAGGTAACGTCCTTTTCGTTACAATCACCTAGGTGCATTAAATGATAAACCATATTGATGGGTGGCTCTATTTCATTGGATTCGATATTAAATTCGTCAGGATGGAGATAAGCATACATATATGAAGAAAGACTAGTGTTGGAGTCACTTTCTCTCCAAGGAAGATCACCATCTTTATCGTGCCATTTGCAAGTAAAGAAGTTTTCAAAAACGTATGGATTATAGTCTTCGATTCGCTCATTGGAATAGCGTTCTAAAGCGCGGTGAAGATATTTTGCGTTATCGTATAGGATACTTCGACCCCAGTTGTGAGAAACCATATCTTCCTCAAGACAATTTAAAGCATGACTTACATCGTCCATTGTAATATTATTGTTGGTGAAATTGGCTTGTTGAAGGATTTCTTTTTGGAGTTCATCACTGCATCTTAAAAATCTTGAAGTGATTGCCCTGACGTGTTTTCTCTTTAGTTTTAGATTTTGAGCAATAGAGGAAAGTGGAAGATAATCAATTTCGTCTTCGTTATCAATCAAAAAGACTTTTGCTGCCTCTGCGATGGCTCGTTGCTTTGCATCATCCTCTAACTGTTCGCGTTCTTTTGTATGCTTACTTTCTAACCGATAAATTGCGATGGTTAGCGCGATTGTAGAAAAAAGAGAAAGAAGGTCAACAATAAAACTCCAAATTTCTAAAGACATATTCACTCAACCTTCAATCTCCGCAATAATCTTCGCAATTTCCTTCCGCAAAAGGTCTTCCCGCTTGACGATTTCCTCAATCTCCGCATTGAGCTTCACAATATCAATTTTTTCCCGCGTGTCCTCCGCTTCAACATAGGTGGATACCGAGAGATTGTAGTCATTTCCAATGATTTCGCTCTGCTGCGCCAGATGGGAGAAATGCGCAATTTCCTTGCGTTCGGCGAATGTGGAAACGATGCGGTCGATGTTTTCGCTCGTGAGCTTGTTGTTGTTTGTGACCTTGATGCACTCGGCGGATGCGTCGATGAAAAGCACCTGATTATCCGGTTTGCCCTTCTTCATCACCATGATGCAGGTTGCGATGCTTGTGCCGAAAAAGAGGTTACTGGGCAGTTGGATGATGCAGTCGATGTAGTTGTTGTCAATCAAGTATTTGCGGATTTTTTGCTCTGCGCCGCCGCGATACATGATGCCGGGGAAACAGACGATAGCCGCCGTTCCATTGGCGGCTAACCAACTGAGGCTGTGCATGATGAATGCCATGTCCGCCTTGCTCTTCGGCGCAAGCACACCGGCAGGGGAGAAGCGCGGGTCGTTGATGAGCAGCGGATTGTCATCGCCCGCCCACTTGATCGAATACGGCGGATTGGAGACGATCAGCTCAAACGGCTCGTCGTCCCAGTGCTGCGGTGCGGTCAGCGTGTCTTCGCAGGCGATATTGAACTTGTCAAAGCCGACGTCATGCAAATGCATGTTGATGCGGCAAAGGTTGTAGGTCGTGATGTTGATCTCCTGCCCAAAGAAGCCGTTGCGGATAGCGTCGCGCCCCAACACTTTTTCGGCTTTGAGCAGCAACGAGCCGGAACCGCAGGCAGGGTCGTAAACCTTGTTGATTTCGGTTTTGCCGACCGTACCGAGACGGGTCAGCAGCTCGGAAACATCTGCCGGAGTGAAAAATTCGCCGCCGGATTTGCCCGCGTTGCTGGCGTACATGGTCATCAGGTATTCGTAAGCATCGCCAAAAGCGTCGATGTCGTGATCCTGCACATCGCCCAGATTCATCGCCGCTACGCCGCGCAGTAGCTTGACCAGCTTTTCGTTGCGCTTGGCGACGGTTGCGCCGAGTTTGTTGCTGTTCACATCGTAATCATCGAACAAGCCGACAACATTGGCTTCGGATGGCGTGCCCTTTGCAGATGCTTCAATGTGGCGGAAGATGCCTTCCAGCGTTTCGTTCAGGTTTTCGTCATCCGCTGCGCGATCCAGCACATTCCAAAACAATTCGCTCGGCAAGATAAAGAAGCCCTTTTCCTGTACAAGCCCATCCCGTGCACCTTCGGCTTCTTCGTCGCTTAATTTGGCATAGTCAAAATCCGGATTGCCCGCTTCGATTTCGCCTTGATTGATATAATTCGCCAGATTCTCGGAAATATAGCGATAGAACATGGTGCCAAGCACATAGTTCTTGAAATCCCATCCGTCTACCGCGCCGCGCAGCTCGTCGGCAATCGCCCAGATCGCACGATGCAGCTCGTCGCGTTCCTGTTCCTTCTTGGTGTCCACCATGTCCGCTTCCTCCATTGCCGTCGCTTGGGACGGACTTATATATGTTGTTTTTAGTATATCACAGCTGGTTCGGGGTTTCAATTTGGGAAGGGAAGATGGGATAAAGAAAAATGCACGCTTACGGGAGCGTGCGGGGAAAGATGATTATTCTGCAAAGAAAATAGCAGGTTGTTTTTTCCCGAGCATGATGACTTCACCTCGTATACGGCAATTTAAATCTTCAGTTAAGGGAATAGGACGGTAGCTAGAGTTAAGGGATCGTAGAACTTTTTCGCCTGTTTTCATTTCGATGTATCGTTTACACACCATTTCGCCATCAGCCATACAGAAAATGGCGATTGTGCCGGGGCGAGGCCACTCTTCTGTGCGTTTAACTGCAACATAACATCCATCTGGAATTTCTTTTTCCATGCTATCACCTTGAATATGAACAAGGAACGATGTAGAGGGTGGAAAAGAGCCAATGGCAAAGTTATTGGGTGTATCAGTATCTGCAAAGGTGTTACGTCCAGCGGCTGAAGAATAGACAGGAATTGAATCATCCGTTTCTTCTGTGGATAATGTAATTATATTGGTATGAACAGGAGAATCGATAAGAGGAAGGCAGGAAACACTATTTATCTTTTCAATGAGTTTAGTGAGTAATGAGCGTATTTCGGGAGGAAAGTCAGAGAGTGTGCTTTTTTGTGCCAAATGATAAGCGACAAGGGGTTTGCTATCGGAAGGAACTCCATCTGTTCGGATGATATAACTTTTGAGAGTTTCATAATTTCGGAGCTGCATTTGAATAGCATGTTCAAAGTCGTGCTCCCAAATGGTATAATATTTTTCGACTGTCGTATCAGGAAAATCTTGAGGAATTCCATGCAACATAGTTAAAAGATTTCGATTTAGTTTGATGTGTTGTCTTAGCTTCTCATTTTTTTCTTGAGATTCTTCATTTGATGGTAATGGCTTATCACCGTCAAAAATGCAATAGCATGGGATTTCGCAGGAAGAAAATATTGTACATAGGAGTTGTAGAAGCGTTTTAGATTTAGCACAAAGAATGACTGTATTATGTTCATCAAGATCATATCCTAATTTAGAGAAATAGATCGGAAGGGCATAACTTTCAGTTGAACCTTCTACTAAAATGATTCGGTCGGCAAAAAAACCTTCATTCTGCTCACCACGGCATTTGTGTTCTAGTTCATTGCGAACAGATGCTTCAGTTTTTGAGTGACAACATTTTTTGAAGACCTCTTTTTGCATTAATTCAACAAGGGAACTGCTATGGACAGAAGAATACTGAGACTCAGAGTGCACCATTGTAACAGTATGGATATCATCGAATCTGCTTACAGAAACAAAAGCTGGATCATGGGTAGTGTATATGACTTGACATCCGGTGCTGCAAAGCGATAAAAAAGATTTAAATAAGCTACGTTTGTATGTAGGATGCATGAAAGCTTCAGGTTCATCTACTGCTAAGATAAAGTGTTTTTGTTTTTTCTTGTTTAGACTGGAAAATACATTTAATAGTCGAAAAATTGCATCTCTTTGAATACCTTGTCCTTTTCCCTGAATATCACAGTCATATCCATCATCGACACGCAGTGTGGGAATGGGGCGAAGCAGCGAACTGTAATCAGGTTCACCAAGTTCAATATGCATTGTCACAGTTGAATCTGCACCGTTGGTTTTAGATAGAAGTGAGTTAATGTCGTTACAACGTCTTTTCATACCAGATGAACGATAAAGAGAAGAAATGCGTTGTTTAAGGCTTTCTGCTTTAGGACTGGAAAGTAGTTGATTGACATCGCCAAGAATTTGTTGATAAATCTGTTGAAAGTAAGAATGCTTATCTTGTGTGAGCTTTGATGTGGTATAACTGACTGGAAGGTAATAATAGGAGGGAAGAATGGAAAAAATATTTTTTTGTTGTAAACTTGGAATATCAGCTACAGCAGTAGTCCAATGGACGGAGTATTCAGTAAAGTGAGCGCACCAGTATGATTCTAGAATTTGATAAAAGTTTTGCTCTGTAATTGTCTGTCCGAGATTTTCAGCATAGGCAAGCAAGTCTGAAGAGTTTGGAGAGCTTAAAAAAGAACTGATTTTGGAAGAAGAGAGTTTTTTAGAAGGAAAAGGGTTCATTTCATCGATTCCATTATAGCCGTTTTTTCCAAGCGAAATTAGGATTCCCTTTTGATTGGAAAAAGTAAAATCGCGACGTAGATGCAGCCTTCTGTTAGGAGAAATATAATTTAAAAGAGAGGGAATTATTTCGTCAGATGACACAAGAAATTCTGCGGAAATACTTATGGTACGTTCTGTTTCGCGATAGTAAAAATCATCCTCTGTAAGTATAGACTGACCCCAGAAAAGTTGAAGTGCTTGTAGAATATTGCTTTTTCCTGAACTGTTTTTTCCAACAAATGCAGCTAAATTCCCAATTTTGATTATTTCGCCATGGTCGTTAAAAGAACGAAAGTTTTTGATGGAAATGGTGGTCAGCTTCATAAAGAACCTCCTTTGCACAATAACCTTAAAAACAAGAATAAAACATTGAATATGCAAAGCACGCCGTTCTCTCTTATAGAGAATATGATATCAAAAAAAATAAGATGGTATCTTTTGAACGTATGACGAGCTCAAACATATTATGACACTAAAATAATATGTTTTGCGTTGCTGATTTATGCACAAAAAATCCGTTCCGACGTTTTTTAACGAAAACGGATCCTTTATGAATTTTTCAGCTTATTCTTTGTTTTCCAGCAACCTCATTGCCCTCTTCCGAACCTGTTCCTCCATGAGCTTGAGTCTCTTAGGCGGCAGATTATACCGTACATGCCGCTTAAACCGAAATTCTAGCAATTTTCGGAGCTGTTCCCGATTTTCGTCAGCAATAAAGCGTTTGGCGGTGGCGAAAAAGTCGTCGTATACGCACGGAACGAGGGTGTCAATGTATTGTTGAAATGCTTCTGCGCTTTCGTAGTCTTCCGGTCCGGCTTGATTGAACAGAGAATTTCCGTGGTCAAAGAGCGGGGCGGGCGCGGCGATGGTGTTTGTTTTGTTGTCGATCATAAAGCCGAAATTGCCGTAATGCCTGTCTGTGTTGCAGATGACCGCATCAAACACCAGCATATCGCGGAAAGCCTTTTGAAACGGTTCGCCGAGTTTTTCATAATAGGCGGCAACTGCGTCGAAACCGCCTTTTTGCACCAGATTGCCGATGGGCATATAGGCGTGGTCGATGTCGGTAAACAGCTCGCAGGTGGAACAGAGCCGCCCTTTCCATTGCGACAGACCGTATGGAATCGCGTCAATCCCCATGGCGGCGGCGACCTGCGCGGCGTAGTGCTCGCAATATGGCTCTGCGCCCGTGTTGTAGCCGCCGTCTGTGCCGCCCTTGTACAGCGTGACCTTGCCGCTGATTCTGCGCCAGCACTTGGGCAGCATACCGTTTGTCGTAAATTCTGGGCTGGAAGCCAGCGATGAGCGGTTGCTGCTTCCGTAGCCGGTGAAGGCGATGAGCGCCAGCACTTCGCTGAAACGGTTTTCAAAGAGATTGTACTTTTCAAAAGTGCCTTCAAAGCCTTCTTCGACGACCCAATAGCTGTCATCCACGGAAAGCCCTTTACAGAGCGCGAGAATCCCCATCGGGCGGTTGGCGTTTAATCCGCATTTTGCCAGAAGACGATTGACGTAGGCACGGTTGCGGGGGATGGTGCGGCGGCGCATCCAACGGCTGATCCCTTCCGGCGACAGCTCCATATCCAGCGGCAGAAGATGCCTTTGATCTTCGTTGATCCAATGCACTTCGATTTCGGGCGTGCTGGAATCGTTGGTCGCGGAAAAACGCAGAAGCGGAATGTCATACTGCTTCAAAATAAGTTCCATATTGCCGCCTCCCTGTCCTTGTTTTTCTGATTCCTACTCTACCACGAATGGCGCGAACGTTCAAGATTTTTCAGAGTATAGATTACACAGGATGCAAAAAGAAAATCCGCTCCCGCCGACCATCCGACGGGAACGGATTTCCTTCTATTCAATTACCGCGTAACCGCTTTCAGATATTCCTCGCTTTTCCCGCTCATAACCAGTCCGACATACGCTGTTTTTATCATATCACAGCTGATTTTGGGTTTCAATTTGGGAAAGAAAGATGGGATAAAGAAAATGCACGTTCATAGGGAACATGCCGGAAGAGCATTGGAGAAATTAAGAATTGTTTACAAAAATTTGAACTTGACGACTAAGTCCGGGGAAAATGTCTGATTGAATATTTTGAGCAGCTTGAATTCGTCCTTTTAGAGTATTAAGCAACTCTTTTTCTTTAGAAGATAAGTTAGAGTAATTCCTAAATTGTTTAAAAGTCTTAAAATCGGAGTAAATGGAATGCTGTAGTGTATTTGGTGGAACAAGAATATGAGTGGGTGTAATAATTGTTCCGGTAACTGGCTTTGCGTCTTTTGCAGTATAGAAGTTAATTTTTTTGTATTTTGGGCGATGACCATATTTGCGAAGAATAATATCAATTTTCTGTTGCAGATGATGCGGATTAAAGTAGTCGATACTCGAAAAAGTCATATCATCGACGTAAAGAGAAAAAGTGCAATGATAGGATTTAGCAATATCTGCAATTAAAAAGAACATATCTTCATAAGCGTAGAAGGCGATAAGTTGGCTTGTAGGGCATCCTGTTGGGATCCCGCCTTTATATGTTACGATATCTGTAAGAATCTTTGCAATATCAGGAGATGTCTGCAATTTGTGGCGAAAAAAGCGATACACAGGATCGCGAGTGCAATTGTCATAGAAGGATTTAATATCCATAGTAAGAAGATATTTGCTATTTAAATGTGCTTTTCCATTGTCTATGTAGCTTTTCCCGCGTTCGCCGGAGTATAGCCAAGAAGGACGCTCAATTCGACTTAAAAGATGCAATATTCTTTTCTGTATTTGTTTTAAATCGCAATTTGGAGCCGTTATATTTCGCTTTTCGGCAGAATGTTTTTTGTTGATTTCAAATTCATAGTATTGATATAAGGACTGCAAGTTTTTTAAAGAGCCTTGCTTGAGAAAAAGTAATGATTCTAGTCTCCGTTTAGAAGAACACTTGAATAATGCACATTGATTAAGAGGATAACGGATTTGAGGAACCATTAAAATCATCCTCCTCTGAAATTGAAAGCTTATTAATTAGACTCAGCATCATAGAACGAATTAATGCAGTGCCTTTACCCTTCAAGATGGCTTCTTCATAAGATTCAGAAAGTAAAATTAAAGAAGAAAGCTTTATGCCAAAGACATCAGCGAATTTTTGTAGAAGCTCCAATGAAGGCTGCTTTTTATTATTTTCAATCTCAGATAGATAGCTGGGAGAAATATCCAGTAATTTACATAATTGAGAGGCTTTATAACCATAAATATTTCGTATTTTTTTTAAAGTATCTCCGATCATAAATCAACCTCCCCTTTTATAATGTAATAAAAAATAATCAGATGGAAATTTCCTCTGCTTTCATCGAAAAAATTTCCCAATAAATTCAAGGATACTTATAATCTGATTAGCACATTCTAAGATTTTCATGCAAACTTTGAAGATGCGCTTTCGATTTTTAAAAGTTCCTGCTTTATAGGGACGTTTGTTTTTGATGCGCTTTGGATGGCTTTGATTAGACAGCGTATTTTTGGCCATAAACGGCCTCCTTTCTCGGAGTCATTGTTTTTCTTTAATGACTCCATCCCGCGAGAAAGAAAGGTGTAAACAAAGCAAATCCATCTGATTTTAAGGCGAGTCCCAAGATCCCGCTTGGGACTCGCGAAGCGAGCAACGATGCAGTGCGGAACGAGCTGGCGGACCGACCACATGTCTCCCACGTTAAGATAGAACAAAATAATTGTTCCACGAGCATAAAGACTCCAATTTTGGGGATGTGACCAACAGAAAAATCTATTTACGCTGTTGAATAAATGATAGCATGAAATGGGAAGAATGTCAATATAAATTCGCCAATAGCGAAATATTTTCTTTTTTTAAGTTGGAATGTTTTTTGCACTCGACGCCACTGTATGTTTCAATTACGAGCAAAAAGAAAATCCGTCCCCGCCGACCACCCGACGGGAACGGATTTCCTTCTATTCGATTACTGCGTAACCGCTTTCAGATATTCCTCGCTTTTCCCGCTCATAACCAGTCCGACATACGCCAGCGGGTCGTTGTAGATGAGCCAATCCAGTTCGGAGCGCTGCTGCATGGTGTGCGCGACCGCGTCCTCGACGGTGGGCGTATAGATGGAAAGCACAAAGCCATCTTCATACTCGACATCCACGCAGGCAGTGTCAATGTTGAATTGACAGGATATAATTCTTCTCATAGCGATTTCTCCTTGTGTTTCGGTTGTTCTTTCGGTGTTTCTTTCAGCAGCTTTTGCAGAACATCGTTCCCGATTCTGCCGACCAGCGCATCCAGCTTGCTTTTGTCCTTTTTCAGTTCCTGGTTTTCCATTTGCAGTCTGACCATTTCGTGAGTATGGTTCCAGTTTGCCGATTTGAAAGCGGTATTCTCCTTTTCGAGCTTCTGCACCTTGGCTTTCAGTTCCGTGTTTTCCCGAAAGAGCGAACGGGCGTATTTCAGGAGCTTTCCGAGAATCGGAAGCGCTTTCTTCTCCCGAAATGCCTTGCCGGATTCCAGCATCCCGGCTTCCGGAAGCAGCCGTTCGGGATCGTCGTATTTCCGAACAAACTTCTCGGTATTCTTGAGAATCGGCGCGATATCGTCGAGCTGTTCCTGCTTTTCGGAAAGTGTAGTTGCAGCGACAGCCGTTTGTTCCTGTAAGGTGTCAATCTGATTTTTAAGCGCGGCAACTTCTTTGGAGCGTTCCTGTTTCTTGTAATCCAGAACGGAAAGATGTTCTTCATGCGTTCCTTTCTGCTCCCATTCGATATCACGCCGTGCCATGATGGAGGCAAGCGCCTGCTTTTCGGATTCAATCCACTGGTTCAGCTCGGTATGGCTTTTTGTGCCGCCCGTAAAGCCGAGTGCTTCCAGTGCCTTTTTGAGCGACACACGGGTTTCGAGTCCGCGCTTGCTGCCGGTTGTGAATGGAATGAAATCAATATGCAGGTGTGGCGTGGCTTCATCCATGTGCAGATGCGCAGAGAACACGCGCAGCGTTGGGTTGCGCTGCTGGAAGGACTGCATGTATTCGTCGAGTATTTGCCGGGCAAGCTGTCCGTTTTCGGATGAAGCGTTCATGTCGTCTTTGTTGCCGATCTGGATGATGAGTTCTTCAAACAGCTTTTCCTGCTTGCTCGTGCGGATTTTCTCGTAGTAATCGTCAATCACGCGATCTTTGCGCGTCTGTTTTTCGTTGTAGCGAGCCAGTGCGCCGTCAAACAGTTCGTGATAGACGGTTCGGATGTCCTCGTTGCGGTATTCGATGTTGAGCGGCGTTCGGCTGGAATCGACGTTCTCAGCGATGAAGTCCCTGCGGTTGTGGGTCAGCGAGCCTTTGCCGCGCATGGCGGAGATGGTTCTTTTCACGGAGCGTCCTTTCTTGTGCGAGGCTGGGTTGCCGGGGTTCTGTTACTCTTGTCAAGAGTAACGCAAAAGCACTTTTGACACTTCGCATCAAAAGCGCCCTTGCGCTCTCCGAGGGGGAACGGGGGTTACGACGCGGGCTGGGCACGCTCCCGATGGCGTACCGCCCTCACGGCAGGAACAGGAGCGTGTCACGCTCCTGTCAGCGGCGGAGAACGAACGGATTCACCAACGGAAGTCGGCAGGCATCCCGATGCTTTCGAGGTAACGCTGCCGCGCCTGTTCGCGTTCGGCTTCGGTTGCGGCGGTTTTGTACTGGGTGAAGCGTTCATGGCAGATCATCGCGTCGAGCTTTCGGGAAAGTTCCCGGCGAATGGCTTCCTCCGCGGATGGATTGTTATAGAGATGATAGAGGATTAAGTCGCAGAACAGATCCTGCGAAATCTGGACGTTTTTCATGTTTTTCTCCCTTCCGCGTCGCTTGTGACGCTTGCGTCGCTATTTTTGACAATGAGCCAATGTGTAAAATAGCGACGCATGCGACGCGAGCGTCACACTTTTGCTTTTTCAAGAGTCAGAATGATGATGCGATTGGCGTGAGAACGTTTGGTTTTATACAAAATTCCATAATTATTGTACAAAAGATCGGCGTTGGCGTTCAGGTGTCGGGTCAGCACATGGGTGAGCAGAGGGACGTCCGTAAGCTGGGCGTGGAGTTCGGAAGGTGTGCCGCGCCATTCGGGAGAAAGCGGCGTGACCAGCTTGGAAACGGAGAGGAGAACGGGGTCTGGCGGCGTTCGCCAGACCTCAGTTTCCGCTTTAATGAGCTTCCAGACACATTTTTCGTGATCGAATTGGAGCAGCAGCTCCTGATCCTGCTGGTCGCGCCCGACGACGCTCAATACGGCGTTGGCGTCGGTGCGCTTCTTCTTTTGCAGGATGAACGCGCCGTCTGCCGCGCCCAATAGACCGTTCGTTCCGGAGATCATGTCGAAGCTGTCCTCAGATTCCATTTTGCGCGTATGGTGGACGATGAGCAGGCAGAGGTTGTGCTTGTCGCTGAACGCCTTGAGCCGACCGACAATCTCGTAATCGTTGGCGTAATTGTATTTGTCGCTTCCGATTTCCCGAATCTTCTGCAAGGTGTCCACGATCATCAATCTGGTTTCGGGATGATGGGCAAGAAACGCTTCGAGCTGATCGAGCAGCCCGCCGCCAAGCGTCATGGACTGCGTCGCAAAGTGCAGATTCGGCGTATCCTCCGAGCCGAACATCTTGTACAGGCGTTTCTGGATGCGGGCGTAGTCATCTTCAAGGGCAAGATACAGCACTTCGCCCGGATGCACGTCGTATTGCCACAAGGAAGTTCCCGTCGCGACATGATAGCTGAGCTGCGCCATGAAGAAGGATTTTCCGATTTTCGGCGCGCCGACGAACAGGTAAGCTCCGGCGTAGAGCAGACCGCCGATGATGGCGGCTTTCGGAGGATAGGTCGTGTCGTAGAGTTCTGTCATGGAAAGCGTGTGCAGGGAGTTGTTATTTTTCCTGTCCTTTGGTATAATGTCATTGGACTTTTTGTTTTGTGACTGCTCCCCGGCTGCGCCAACAGCCGGAATCGGGGCGGTCATTTTTGTTTGGTCGAGCATATTTCTCTGGTCGGGCATGATTCAAACCTCCTTCATGCCGTCAAGGAGCAGAAGCAGATGATCCAGCCTCGCCGCCCAATCCGAATCTGGCAGGGAACCGGATTCAGACAGGCGGCCGCAGAGGAACGCGAGTTCCTGTTTCATGGCTTTGTACACCCTCGGATTGCCTTGAACGGTGATTTCAAATTTCAGCAGCCTTGCGATGATGTAGTCCTGCTTGGTCATGCCGGAGAGCCGCACCATGCTGTCGAGCAGCGTGTCTTCTTCCGGCGACATGCGGAAGGAAACGGTTCTGCTTCGCCAGCGGTTGCAGCAGTCCATCACTTTTCGGGACACGGTTTATCCTCCTCCTTTGTCCATTCGCTGTTGAGCCGGTTTGCCATTTCGGTCTGCTTGGTGGGAAAAAGATGGGCGTAACGATAGGTGATGTCGATGCTTTCGTGCCCGACGCGCTCGGCGATGGCGACGGCGGAAAATCCCATTTCAATCAGCAGAGAAACGTGGCTGTGTCTGAGATCGTGAATTCGGATGCGTTTAACGCCTGCGGCTTTCGCGCCCCTGTTCATCTCATGGTGCAGATATGCCTTGGAGATGGGGAAGATGCGGTCGTCGGGTTCCAACCCATACAGCGACTTGATGTAGTCCTGCATCTCATCCACGAGAAACTGCGGGATTTTGATCGTTCGGTTGCTCTTGGGCGTCTTGGGCGGCGTGATGATGATATTGCCCTTGATGTTTTGAAGGGATTTGTTGATGGTCAGCGTCTGCCGCTCGAAGTTGAAATCCGAAGCGGTCAGCGCCAGCAACTCGCCCAGCCGGATGCCGCACCAGTACAGCACCTCGAAGGCATAGTAGGAAGTCGGCTTGTCCATCATCACTTTGGCGAATTTCAGATACTCGTCCTTTGTCCAGAACAGCATTTCCTTGTGAGAATCCTTGCCCATGTTGCCGACGATCTCGGCGGGATTCTTTTGCAGGCGGTAGTAGCGAACCGCATGGTTGAAAATCGCGCTGAGCTGGCTGTGGATGGATTTGAGATAAGTGGTCGAGTACGGCTCACCGTTTGGCTTTTTCAGGTTCATGATTTCGTTCTGCCAGGCGATGATGTCCTTCGGCTCGATGGCGTTGATCGGGCGATCCTTGAAATACGGCAGAATTTTCAGGTCGATCATGTTGTTCTTGGATTCCCACGTGCTTTCGCGGATGCGCATCTGTTTGTCGTTTCGGTAGATTTCAACGAAGTCCGAAAACTTCATGTTCAGGTCGGCGGTGCTTTGCAGCAGAAAGCGGCGTTCCCAGTCCAGCGCGTCGCGCCGACGGGCAAAACCGCGTTTCATTTTCCGTTTCTTTACACCGCGAAAATCCTCGTAGTAGAAAGAAACGAAGTAGGTTCCATTGGTGTCCTTGTAAGCGGGCATTACATCGCCTCCCCGTTGTCTGCCGGGACGTTCATGCCGTAGATCCGTTCATAGTAGTATCTGCGGCTGACCTTCCCGGAGATGGTCGTGTAGTTCTTCGCTTCAAGCTCGGCGTTCCATTTGTGGATGAGCTTGTAGGCGCTGGTGGTGGAAATGCCGAGGTCTTTGGCGATTTCCGGCGCGGTGACGAGAATAGAGTTGTTGGTTTTCATGGTGTGTTCCTCACTTTCCGGATACTATATATTTTTGCTTAGTATCGACGCTTTTATCATACACTAAACAAATATACTTAGCAAGCCCTTTTGAAGAAAAATTTCTAACTTTTTTTATTTAGTATCCCTTGAGCGGGATTTTTTCGTGTGGTATACTGAGCGGGAACGAGATGAATCAGGGAGGAACACCGCTATGGCAGTGGGGGATAGAATCAAACGGGTGCGGAATTTCCGCGGGATGACGATGAAGGAGCTTGGAATGGCGGTCGGCTTCGATGAAAAGAGCGCAGACGTTCGCATTGCTCAGTATGAAAACAATTCCCGCAAACCCAAAGAAGAGCTGATGCGGAAAATCGCTGCGGCGCTGGATGTGAGCGTGGCATATCTGGAAGACCCGACGATGAACGACGCGGAAGGGATTCTTCACGCGCTCTTTGAGCTGGACGACCAGTACCCATGGATGCACCTTGTCGAAACCGTCGATAACACGGATGCCGACCTGCCGCATAAGCGCGTGGCAGTCTGCTTTGATTACAATATCCTTGACAGCTTCATGGCTGAGTGGATGCTCCGCAAGCAGCAGCTCCGGCGCAGGGAGATCACCCGCGAGGAATATCAGGAGTGGAAGCTGAACTGGCCTTCCACCGCCGACGACTGCGGGAAGTTCAAACCGAAAAAAGCATGGAGAAAAGAATAAAGACATGAAAAACCCTCCGAAACTTTGCCGTTTCGGAGGGCATTTTCATGTCTTCCTCAAATTTTGAAGAATAAGACCGAAAGTATCAAATCCGTATCATTTGGCTTTTGATGGGATCAAAAACTGAACAATACCTGACTTTTTTGACCGTTTCGGATTATTCCCACTCCACCGTTGCCGGCGGCTTGGTGGTGATATCGTACACGACGCGGTTGACGCGCGGCACTTCGTTGACGATGCGCGCGCTGACCTTGGCGAGCAGATCGTAGGGCAGGCGCGCCCAATCGACGGTCATAAAGTCGTCGGTCGTCACGGCGCGGATGGCCAGCACGAAATCGTGCGTGCGCTCGTCGCCCATCACGCCGACGGTGCGGGTGTTGGTCAGCACGGTGAAATACTGGTTGACGTCGCGCTCAAGACCGGCCAGCGCGACTTCCTCGCGCAGAATCGCGTCGCTCTCGCGAACGGTTTCCAGCTTGTCCGCCGTGATGTCGCCCATGATGCGGATCGCCAGACCGGGGCCGGGGAACGGCTGACGCCAAACCATGTCGTGCGGCATGCCCAGCTCCTCGCCGACCTTGCGAACCTCGTCCTTGAACAGCATGCGGAGCGGCTCCACCAGACCGCCGGTGAACTTCGCGCGCACATCGGCCGGCAGACCGCCGACGTTGTGGTGCGACTTAATCACCGCGCTGCCCTTGACCGAGCCGGATTCGATCACGTCCGGGTAAATCGTGCCCTGCGCGAGGAATTCCACGCCCTCGAGCTTCTTGGCCTCGTCGGCGAAGCAGTAGACGAACTCGCCGCCGATCAGCTTGCGCTTCGTCTCCGGGTCGGAAACGCCCGCCAGCTTGGTCAGGAAGCGGTCGCGCGCGTCCACGATGACCAGATTCACCGGGAACTGCTTGGTGAAGACCTCGCGGACGGATTCGGTTTCGTTTTTGCGCATGAAGCCGTGATCGACGTAAACGCAGGTCAGGCGCTCGCCGATGGCGCGGGAGATCAGCGCCGCCGCGACGGAGGAATCCACGCCGCCGGAGAGGCCGAGCATCACGCGGCCGTTCGAGCCGACCTGCTCGCGGATGGAGGCGATGGCGTTGTCGATGAAGGTGCTCATCGTCCAGTCGCCCGTGCAGCCGCAGACGTTATACAGGAAGTTGGCGATGACCTTCTGACCCTCTTCGCTGTGCGTGACTTCCGGGTGGAACTGCACCGCGTAGATGCGCTTTTCGGGGTTCGCCATCGCGCAGAACGCGCAGTTTTCGCTGTGGGCGATGGAGGTGAAGCCCTCCGGCGCACGGGTGACGTGGAAGGTGTGGCTCATCCACGCGACGGACTGCGCCTTCATGCCGGCAAACAGCGGGCTGTTGACGTCGAAATCCACCGGGACGCGGCCGTATTCGCGCTGGGCGGCGCGCTCGACGGTGCCGCCGAGGGTGTAGGCCGTCAGCTGCATGCCGTAGCAGATGCCCAGAACCGGGATGCCCTGCTCGTAGATGGCCGGGTCGATATGCGGCGCATCCGCGTCGAGCACGGAAGCGGGGCCGCCGGAGAGGATGATGCCCACCGGCTTCTTTTCAAGGATTTCGGAAAGCGGCGTCAGGTAGGAAACAACCTCGCAGAAAACCTTGGCTTCGCGCACACGGCGGGCGATCAGCTGGGTATACTGCGCGCCGAAGTCCACCAGAACAATTCGCTGCACATTTTGCATCGGATGCGGAACCTCCTTTGGTTGTGAAGAAAAACAAGCTGTCCGCAAAGGGACGTAAGCCATAACCTCTATTCTACACAGTTTTTCGTGCGAAATCAAGAGAAGCCGGGAAAAAGTTCGCCAAACGGGCGCTTTTCGGCAGGTTCGATGAAGGAAGGCGGCCGGTTTGCGCGCTTTTCAACCGCGGACGGTCGTGGTATAATCAAAACAGATTGGAAAACACAGAGGGAGGAACGGCGCATGTTTCAAAATCGGGATACCATCGCGGCGCAGGCGACGGCAGCGGGAGAGGGCGGCGTGGCGATTGTCCGCGTGAGCGGGGCGGACTGCTTGCGGATCATATCGCGCGTGTTCCGGGCGAAGAACGGGAAGCCGCTGGAAAACCGCGTGCTGACCTACGGCTATGTGATGGAGGATGGCGGCGTTGCGGACGAGGCGATGGCCGTGCTGATGCGCGCGCCGCATAGCTACACGCGGGAGGACGTGGCGGAGATTCACTGCCACGGCTCGCAGGCGCTGGTCGGCAAGATTCTGAGGCTGCTGATGGCGGCGGGCGCGCGGATGGCCGAGCCGGGCGAGTTCACCTACCGGGCGTTTCTGAACGGGCGCATTGATCTGGCGCAGGCCGAGGGCGTGATGCGGATGATCCGCGCGGGGAGCGAGCGCGCCATGCGCAGCGCCGTGCGGCAGATGGAGGGCGGCGTTTCCGCGTTCGTGCGGACGGCGCGGGAGGAGATCACGTCTCTGCTGGCGGCCATGGCGGCGGCAATCGACTTCCCGGACGAGGTGGAGGAGACGCAGACCGCGCGGGAGGTGACGGCAGCCTGCAAGGCGATTGCGGCGAAGCTGGCGGCGGCCTGCGACGCGCGGGCGGGGCGCATCGAGGACGAGGGCTTGCGCGTGGTGCTCTGCGGCAGGCCGAACGCGGGCAAGAGCAGCCTGCTGAACGCGCTGCTGGGCGGAGAGCGCGCGATTGTGACGGATATTCCCGGCACGACGCGGGATACGCTGACCGAGGCCGTGCAGATCGGCGGGGTGCGCGTCCTGCTGACGGATACGGCCGGGCTTCGGGAGACGGGCGACGCGGTGGAGCGCATCGGCGTGGAGCGCGCCAAAAAAGCGCTCGCGGAGGCGGACGTGCGGGTGCTGGTGCTGGATAGCGCAAGCCCGCTGACCGAGGAAGACAAGGCGGCGCTTTTCGGCCTTTCGCCGCAGATGATCGTGCTCAGCAAGGGCGACCTTGTGCAGCGGCTGACGGCGGCGGATGTGCGCGCGGCCTTTGGCGACGTGCCGATGGTGACGGTCTGCGCGACGCGCGGCGAGGGCATGGAGGCGCTCCGGGACGCGCTGACGGCGTTCGTTCCGGCGGACGGCGCGGAATCCTCGGCGCTCTCTCAGGCGCGCCATGTGGAGGCGGCCGGACGCGCCCGCGCGGCGCTCTGCGACGTGGTGACGGCGATTGAGGACGGCATGCCGCTGGACGTCGCGGCGGTGGATCTGTCCGCGGCGCTGGACGCGCTGGGCGAAATCACGGGCGAAACGATGAGCGAAAGGGTCATCGACGAGGTGTTTGCGAAATTCTGCGTCGGAAAGTAAAAGGGGCTTGCGCCGCATCAGGCCTGCGCGGCCTCTGCCTCCAGAACGGCGCGCCAATCCTCGGGAAACCCGCAGAGCGACAAATCGGCCTCGGGGTAATCGGTTTCCAGCAGCGAAAGCCCCGTGAGCAGGCGCGCAAACACGCGCTCGCGCCCCAGTGCATGCGCGAAGACGAGCAGGAGCGGGAAAAGGCGGTCGCTTTCATACAGGCGCAGATGGTTGGGCAGGAGCGGCTGATCCGGGAGAATCTGGTTGTAGAGCCGGTTGTAATGCGCGCAGATGTTGCGCACGTCCACGGCGGCGGCGATCAGGCGCGAAAGCGCCTCCGGCGAGAGGTCGTATTCCCGGCTGACGGCGCGCTGGTCGCCCTCCCGCATGAGGTCAAACAGCGAGCCGAGCATGCCGAAGGTGAACAGTTCGACGGCCGCCCAAATCGGGAATTGGCCGCCGTATTTGATTTTGTGGTGGCGCACGAACGGGAGCGCGCCCTGCCGCTTGACCTCGTTTTTGAATTTGCCGATCAGGCTTTTGTGGACGGAAGCGCCGTTGGGCAAAACCTCGGCGCGGAAATTCTCCGCATCCATATAGCCCAGCGAGCCGTAGGTGATGGCCAGCTGATAGGCGATTTTGGCGCGGAGCTGCACCTCGAAAAACTCCAGCACCGGGAGCAGCAGGTGGCGCAGGTTCATGTCAAACCGGTATAGGCCGTACAGCGTCTCCAGCGATACGCCGGGCAGAAAGAGATCCGGGTCGTCCGCGCGGCGCAGGTGCTTGCCGTAGGTCGTCAGGCGGTAATAGTTGACGGTGGAGAGGATATAGCGCGCCCGCGCTTCGTCCTCGATCGTCAGGCCGTGGATGTCGGTCAGGCGGGCGAGCTGCTCCTTGTAGCTGCGGGCGGGCTTGACGGGATGGTAACGCTTGCCCCGTGTGTTCATAAGGGGAAGCTCCTTTCTGCAAAATAAAGGACTGTCAATCTAACAACACCGATATTTCAAGAAAAACTAAGTATTTTTGCCCGAAGGTTTCCAA
>ERZ827423.1797-NODE-1797-length-19423-cov-2.852489_pt1 | contig 19423 bp, 10 predicted proteins | sample MGYA00519775_ERZ827423 | MGnify/ENA primary metagenome ERZ827423 (study PRJEB31778, sample SAMEA3449296) | human gut metagenome | biome: human gut; feature: human-associated habitat; material: faeces | place: United Kingdom | collected 2010/2012 ...
CCTTACATATTCAAGCACAGCACTAAAGCCGTTTTCGCCCTGCGGCTTATTCTTCACGCGCTCTACCGTAGAATCGTACAAGCCCTCAAAGCCCTCGTTTATAATTTCCTTTTTGGTACCGTCTTCATATAACTGCTCAACCTTAACCTCGTCAATATACAGATCGGAAAGAACCTCTCTTTTACCGACTCCGTTCTCACCGGCTTGGTGGAACAGCAATGCCGCGCCGAATTTAGAATCCGCGGTTATTTTTGACGCTGTGTTCGTACCGGCGGCGTCAACTATGCCCGAAACGGTAGTCCATTTATCGGAGGTTATAGTTTTTGTATCGCTGACCGGATAGGTATCAGCCCAATAGTCTGCATTATAATACAGCTTCAGCGCGGGTTTAATTCCGTTGTCTTCTAAGCCCTCGCCTCCGAGCCGATAGGTCACCGATATAAAGTATTTTTGATTTCCGGAAAGAAATTCCTTCTTTGTTAAATCGGTAAGCGCTATCTTAACTGTTTCCTTTTGGTTTTGCGCTGCTGTATATTTTCCTATTTTAAGCGCAAATTCGCCCTTGTATGCGGGAAAATCCGCTGCGGGCTCAACCTCTTCTTCGCCAAGCTCCACAACCGTCATAGTACCTTTGCCGCCGTTATTTTCCCATGAGGTATTGCCGACAGTGCCGGTCTTTCCGTTTTCATAGGATTCGTAGCTTTCGTTGATAACAGTCTCGCCGCCGGTTTTTACTATTACCGAATCAACATACAGATCGGACTGTATTTGACGTCCGCCCTGGCTGTGCAGCAGAACTGCCGCTCCAACAAGGTTAGTCAGCTCGCCTGCATGCGTTTTGGTTTTGGTAACGTCGAAAGCGGCGGACATTGTAGTCCACTTATCTGAGGTTACTGTTTCGGTAACCTGCATTTCATATGTATCTGCATACCAGTCGTTATTATAGAATAATCTGAGCGACGGCTTTATCCCGCTGTCGCTTAAACCCTCTCCGCCTAACCTGTATGTTACCGAAACGGAGATTTCAAAGTTGCCTTCAGGATATTTGTAGTTCGAAAGCTTTGTCAGGTTTACCTTCGGAAGCGCTTTTGCTATCTGATCGTCAGTTGTATACGCAGAAATTTTCAGTGCTTTTTTCCCGGCGTACGCCGTAAACGGCGCGCCGTCCGCAAGCTCGGCGGAAACGCCGAGTACCGCGTAAAAACACGCTGAAATCAATGTAAGTGACAAAAACAATGCTAACAGCTTTTTCATAGCAAGCTCCATTCTGCCTTACGGCTTAATTTTTTTTGCCTAAAAATAAAATTTACTGTTTTAATTCCCTTGCCGTTTTTTCTTTTTTTTGTATAACCGCAACGGTAACGGTACCGCACGCAGCCGCAAAAACTGCGGCGGATATTATTATAATCAGCGCTGCGTTTGACTTTTCCTTTTGCGGCGTTTTCTCTTTGGCACCGTCGGATTTTTTATCGGTGCCGTTATTAACGATGCCGCCGCTGTTTACCGTACCGCCGTTTACCGTGCCGCTGTTTGCGGTTTCGGTATTGTCTGCCGCGGTATTTACAATGCGGAATTTGCTGCCGTCTCGGTCGGACGCAGCCGCGCCCTTGCCCTCGGTTATTTCCATTTTTCCTATTCCGCCGTACTCAAAGAAAAATCCGGCTGTGGTCAGCTGTGAATCGGCAAGCATTTCAAAGCTGCCGTAAGGGCACATTTCCTCTCCCTTATACTTAATGCTGATCTCATCAACAAACAGGTCGCAGGTTCCCGCCCCGTATGTACCGCCGAGCGTTTTAAGAATTACGCGCTTTATTTCGCTGCCCTCGGCAACCGAGCTGCTGCCCTTATTCTGCCATTTTGAATCGTTAAAATCGCATTTGATCTTTCCGGAATAAACCGCCCAGCCGCTGTCCTTTGAAGCCTCAACGCCCGCGGCGGTGGTTGACCAGAACTGCTGACTTGTTCCGTCGGCGTAGTTGATCTGAATTACCGGCATAAGAACCTTTGAAGCCTTAGCGCTGCTTCCCAGCTTATAAGCTATGCTTACGTCAAATTCAAAAATATCGCCGTTTTTAACCCTGTAGCCCACAAGGTCGCTTCTGCGGATATCGAACATAGGCACAACGTATTCCTCAACCCTGTTGTACACTCTAAGCGCCTTTGTTCCCTTGCACACTTCGCCCTTCCAGCCCGTTGCCGGATCCTTAGTGGCGATTATTTCCTCAACCGTGGAAACGATTTTAAGCGAACACTCCTTATCGGGGCCGCCGCTCCACTGAGTCTGTATGCCGTTTGATTTTAAAAGATCAAGCGTAGCGCTTGGGTTAAGCTCTTCAAAATCCTGCGCGGCTATTGTGCTTCCGTTCATTTGAACCGTAATATCGTCAACATATACGTCTATTTCGGTTGAATCGATGTTAAACAGCGTAATGTACGCCCATTTAATTTCATTGCCCGAAAGCTTTGTTAAATCGCAGGTTATATCGCCGTTAAACGTTACCCAGCTGCCGGTAGAGGCATTAGCCCTTTGCTCCGCCTTAAATTCGTATTCCTTGCTTGTTTTTTCATCGGCGGAAAAAACAACCTTGGGTGATATACCGCGGCTTTTAATTTTGTTTTTTGATTTTAAAAGGTATGAAATTTCAATGTGCAGGGTTACGCTTTTATTTGAAGCAATGTCAAGCCCCACAAGCTTTTTAAGCTCGAATTTTGCGCTGTCCCACGGATTTACAAGATCGTACACAAGAAGCGCCTTTGTGCCGCCGTGAACAATAGACGGTGTTTCCTCAGGCTCGTCGGTTTTCCCGTCGTCTTCGCCGCCCGGATTATCCTGTTTTTTAAGCGACTTAATTTTAAATGAGCATTCGGCTTCGGGGCCGCCGCCCCACTGGGTTTGTATGCCGGCGTTGTTAAGCTCCTTAACGGTCGTATCCCCGCTGAAGCTCTCAAAGCCCTCGTCAAGCAGTATATCGCTGCCGCTTGTGATTTTAATATCGTCAACATAAACCGTTATTTCGGTATCGCCCGGCACAAACGGGGTTATATACGCCCACTCTATTTTATCGCCCGCGGTATCGCTTAAATCGCAGGTTATGTCGCCGTTAAAGGTCACCCATTTTTTAGTGCTTGCGTTAACCATGCCCGAAAAGGCAAATTCCTTTACGCTTTTAGCGTCGGTAGATAAATATACCTTAGGCGCAAAAGCCAAATCGTTTTTCTCGGTTTCAGACTCTATAAGATACGAAAGCGTTACGTTAAGCTTTACCTGCCTGTTTTCGGGCACTGTCGTGCCCATAAGGTTTTTAATATCTATCTTAACGGTATCCCACGTGTGAACAAAATTATATACCTGTAAGGAATTGTCGCCCGTATGCGCAACAGACGGTTCATTATCCGCCACTGTTAAAAACGCAATCGGAAGCGCCGAAAGAATACAGGCGCAGGCAACTAAAACCGATATTATTTTTTTCATCAATACTCCTCCTTTTAAGAGAATATTACCGTTTACTTTCCCCGCATATAAGCAGGCTTAATAAGCAAATGCCTCAAGCAGCGTGTAGCTGCCCTCGGTTATCGGTTTAAATTCTATTTCTCCGCTTACCGGTTCGAGTTTCTTCATTTCAAGGTCGTCAACCAGAGCTTCGATTTCAGAAAGCATTGTATCGGGCGCGCTTATATGCGCATAGCTTACCTTGCCCTTCCACTGCACGTCAAGCACAGCCGAAAGCTTTGTCCATTCCCCTGCCTTAAGCTCTCCGAGCTCGATAAAGTAATCGTTGCCCCAGTCTTCGCTGCCCTTAATGTGCATACTTATAGTTGCCAAAGCGTTATGGCTTGCCTTAAACCAGCCGGAAACCTCGTATTTGCCGGTTCCCGTTTGGTTAAGTCTGGCGGCGATCGACTGCTTTAAGCAGCCGAGATCCGACGTGCGCGCCGCAACCCTTGCGGAAGACGTGCCGCCGTGCGCGTCGCTTGATATCTCGGCGGTGCAGTCGCTCATGGTCCAGCTGTTCAGCCCGTTTTCAAAATCGCCGTTTCTTAAAATATTAACGCCCTGCTTCGCTTCAAAGCCCGCCGATTCATCACCCGACTGATCCGCGCTTTCAAGAATCAGCCTGATATACCGCGCCTTCTGCATTTCAAAGCCTATGTAATCCTTGCCGCCGTCGGAGGTGGAGGTTGCATATACCTCTTTAAAATTCTCATTATCCGAGGAAAGCAGCACTCTGTACTGCTTAGCGTAATTCTGACCCCAGTAAAGCTCAACGGTGCTGAGCTCTCTTTCCTTGCCTAAATCGATATTTACCGTTTGGGGCTCGTTTGTAACCGCCGAAGACCATGCGCTTGTGTAATCCATATCCGTAATGCTTTGCGCCGAAAACTTATCGCTGAATACAGAGGACGCGGTTACCGAGGCAAACGCCGCATAGTTTACGTTTTCAAGCGCTATGCCGTCGGGGCTGTACGCCGTATACCAATTATCGGTTTGCTCCTTATTGCCTATTTTAACGTCGGGATTTTTTAAGTCCTTAGAGGTAAACAGCCCTATTGCGAGCTTATATTTTCCCTCATTATGCTTTGAAAATTTAAGCGGACTTGCCAGCGTTACCGATTTGTATTCGGTTTTGTTATCCATCGACGGGGTCACCTTTGACATATCAACGCCGTCAAGCCAGCATATATCGGCAATTTTTCCTTTTTCGTCCACAAGCGCCGCGGCGGCATAAAGCTTTTTATACGCAGGCGCGTTGCCGCCGTTAGTCCACCGCATAATAAGAACGTCGTTATCGCCCTGACCGAGCTTAGGCGAAACCATTACCTCGTTAAGGGTAAAATGATAGCCTATGCGGTTGCTCATAGCTTCTATAAGCTCTTTATTTTCGGTAACAAACTTGGTAGCGTCGTTATTAGAGGCGCCGCCCAAGGGATAATAGCTTGTTCTTGTTGTGGTGATAGTTTCTTCAAACAGCCCTGCGTCCCACGAGCCCTTGTTTTTTATATACCCGTAAGACGCCGCAAGCTCCAGCACCGAAGGCGTTTTACCGTCAGCCCATATATTAGAGGCTCCCGTACCGCTTGACGTCCAGTGCAAAAGACCGTCGTTTCTTAAGCCTACACCGGCGTCTATTGCCCTTTCAAATATATCCTTGCAGGCGTTATCGCCTAAGGAATATGCAACCATAAGCTGTGTGTCGGTATCCTTAAACGCATTGATGTAGGTTTCCCAGCAGCGCCACATAGTCTCCCCGTCTACGCCGGTATCGGGGCGGTTTTTATAGTAGGTCTCAACATCGTACATATTGTTTTCGCCCCAAGAGCCGTAGCAGCGTATGTCTATAAACTCTATATCGGGGTTGTTTCCGTATCTTTTTGCCAGCGCATTTGCAAAATTCTGCAATTTTTCTATATATATGTCGTCCGAAAATTCGGGCACATACTGAACCGACGCCTCCGGCGAATCGACAAGCGAGTTGTAAATGTTGCTGCGGTAGCACTTCGCTCCCGCGTCGAACACCCATTTCGGGGTAATGTATTCGTTCTTGCTTGTTGGGTTAATACTCATAACGCCGAATGCAAATTTTGCGCCGTTATTGCGGCAAAACTCAATCGCGCTGTCGATATACGACCAATCATACTTCCCCTCTTCGGGTTCAAGCACCGCCCAGTCATATCTGCAATAGCCTACGGAAGCATATTGCCATGCAAGCGGCTGACTGCTGAACGGGGTAAGATTGTTTTCACCGTCGCCGTAAATAAACCAGCCCTTGCCGGGATTTTTAAGAATTTCCGTTGAAACCGACGGCGCAGTCTTAATCAATGAAGTAGCGTCTACGGCGGCTGTATTTAAACCGCCTACTGTATTGATTTGAATTTCAACATTGCCTTTACTGTTGTTTGCAGACTTCGAGCAGCCGGCTATTAAGGATAAAACCATTATTCCGGCAATAAGCTTTAAAAAACGCCCGGTCATTGCAGTAACCTCACTTTCGATATAACGGGCAAATATTTAAGAAAGCCCGTTATTATATTCGTCAACATATGCCTGCAAAGCGGCATAATTCTTTTCAACAAGCGTTTCCCACGAGGTTCCCTTTGTACGAACCTCGTCCTGCATAGTTGATACAATGCTTGTGAAATCCGGCAGATTGTCAACTATATGCGCGGGCGTAAGATCGGTATAGCTTGCCTGCATTTTAAGGTCCTCGTCGTCGTTGCCGAGAACGGATACGCGGCGCTGAATATTGGTGTCGTATTTCTTTGCCATTTCTTCGTTTTCGTTTTTCTTAACCAGTGCGGCGCGGTTAAACAGCTGATACATAATATACGCTTTTGCTCCCTCGGTGTTTTTGGCGCCAACGGGAATTGAGAAAAGCGGATCGTAATCCATCTGAACGTAATATTTGTCTGTATCGGGGCATTTAGGCATCGGAACAAAGTTAACGTCGTTTCTCTTTGACTGCTCAAGCAGCTGTGATTCCTCAAGCCAGTCGCCGTCCATAAGCATTGCAAGCTTGCCCTGCGTAAACGCCTGTATTCCCTCGGTATCGGGGCTTAAAACCTTATATTTCTGCGCAAGATCTCCCCAGAAGTTCATTACCTTTGATATCATGGGGCTGCGCAAATTGTTTTCAAGCTTACCTGTTTTTGAATCGTATTTAAGGAAATGCTCGCCGGTAGTCATTGTAAAGTAGTTTCCGGTAGCGCCTACGCCGTAAACCCCGTTTTTAGAATCGGTAAGCTCCTTTGCGGCGTTAAGGAACGTATCCCAGTTCCAGTTATTATTCCAATAAAGCTCTCTTGGGGTATCAAGCCCTGCCTCGGAAAACATTTTTTCATTGTACCAAACGATCCAACCCACGCGGTCGGGCGAGGTTACCGCATAGTTTTTACCGCCCGACTGTACCGTAGACTGTGAATCCTTGGTGTAATCAAACAGGGGATTGCTGAAATCAATAATACCGTCAAGCGGCTGAACAAGATTTTTCGTGGCTATTAACGGGTAATCCTTGTATCTGCCGATATATATATCGGGCGCCATATTGCTAAGCACCATTGAGGTAAGTCTTGTGCCCAGATCGTTCCAGTCAACGGTGATATACTCAACGTCAACCCCGTACTGAGTTTTAAGGTTTGCATTAAACTGTTGGTTTTTTACCTCGTCCTTCGACCAGTGCGTAAGCACCGTAACCTTTGTGCCCTTTGCGTTTATTTCCGGCAAAAGCTCGCTTGTGGAATAGACCTTACCGTCGCCGCCCGATTCGGTATCGCCCTTTTCGCCCCCGCAGCCGGCAGCCGCCGTAAGCATAACGCCTGCAAGAAGCAATGACAATGTTCTTTTTAAATTTTTCATTTTTCCGTTCTCCTTTACAATTTTTTAATTATTAACCGACAATGCCGGTGCGTTCTATACTTTGAACAAAATAGCGCTGCAAAAACATATACATAAGCAGCAGCGGTATGCAAACCAAAAAGCTTCCCGCCTGAAGTGAAATTAAAAGCTGATACGGGTCGCGTCCGACGGTAGCGTCGGTTGATAAGAGATTTCTCAGCCCCGCCAAAGCCAGTGAAACGGTCTGCTTTGTGGGGAAGAACATTGAAGAATAGTAATAATCGTTCCAATACCATACGATCGAAAACAAAAACGAGGTTAAAAAGGCGGGTCCCGCATTAGGAACAAATATCTGCAAAAACGTTCTCAGCCCTCCGCAGCCGTCAACAGACGCCGCGTCCTCAAATTCCTTCGGCATACCCTTGAAAAACTGCCTGAATATGAATATAAACAATCCCGACCGTATTCCCTGCCCCAATATTGCCGGAATATAAAACGCAAAGTATGAATCAAGCAAATGCAGATTTCTGTAATTCAGAAAAAGGGGAATTATTATGCTGTTTACCGGCACCACCATTGTAAATATAACAACACCGAACAAAAATCCTCTCAGCTTAAATTCAAAACGTGCAAATCCGTAACCCACAAACGCGGTGGACGCCACCTGAAGCAGCGCCGAAAGCAGATTTACAACAACCGAATTGAAAAGCGAGTTTTCCGTTCCGACCGGCTTTAGCATATTCATCTTTTCCATAGCAAACTTTATATTTTTAAGGGTAAGATGCTTCGGTATCCAAACAACCGAGGGGTCGAACAATTCGTCAAGTGGTCTGAACGCAATGCTTACCATATAGATAAGCGGATATAATATTATGAACGACAGTCCGATAAGCAAAACCGCGCGGACTATGCTCCAAACCGTTTTATATGTGCCTGTAAGAAGTCTGCTACGGTTTAAAGCGGTCTTTTTAATCTTATACACAGCGTCACACCCCCTTAAAGCGCGTCGTCGAAGCGGCGCTTTGCCACAAGAAACACTATGCCGAGCAGCAGCATTGTGGCGGCAAAATACAAACAAACCAAAACCGAGCTGTAGCTGTAATCAAACTGCTGCGCATAAGACAGCGCAAGCTTTTGGTACTGATTGGAATAATCCGAAAGCCCGTCGATTATTGTATAAACGGTTGTAAGCAGCAATATCGGCGTAATCATAGGGAGCGTTATAAACCAAAAGACCTCCCAGCCGGTCGCGCCGTCCATTGACGAGCTTTCATACAGTGCCGGCGATATTCCCTGAAGCCCTGCAAGCACAAGCAGGATCTGAACCCCCGATTTCCATACCAGATCAAACAGATTATCAATAAGACCCGTAAGCATACCTACCATTTCGCTTGAATACCCTGCCTTAAGCAAAATATCCGAAAGCTCAACAGATTTAAGCATTGCGGAGGAACGGTCGCCCGAAAACATCTGCGAAGATACCGAATCTCCCCGAATTATTGAAATTATAACGCCGCTTGTAACGATAACGGGCATAAAGAAGACTGCGCGCGCAAGCATTCTGCCCCTGAACTCCTGCGATAACACAACGGCTATAAACAGGCTGAAAACCGTAATATAAACCGTATCGAGCAGTATGCCCCCAAGCGACGAAAACAACAGCTTTAACGCCTTTCCGTCTTCGGTGAATACCTTAACATACTTTGAAAAGCCGATGAAATTAAGCTTTATGGAGCCTGAAAGGAACTCAAGATCCGAAACGGAGTACAAAACGGACTGCACTAAAGGAATTAAAAACATTAAAAGCAACCCGATAAGCCACGGGCTTATAAAAAGGTAACCGCGCAGTCTGCGGCGCCCCTCGTAGCTTAAGGTTTTGTTTTTACCGAGAAAAAATGCCTTCATTATCAGCGGTCACCCCTCCAAAAACCGTATAGGATACGGCGTCTGTAACATTGCCGTTTTCATCTGTATATGCACTGTCGCCGTAATTAACAATAACAGCCGCACCGTTTTCATAAAGCGTGTATGTAACGTTTGCATTTATATTTTTGTGCGCCTGTATTTTACCGTTTCCAAGCTTATCCCTTATTTCCTTCCAATTTAACAGGTGGCTTGCCGCGGTCTCCTTCCACCCGTCGAAGGTGGTTCCGTAAAGATTATTGTAAGCGGTATTTTTAAGGATATATGAATCGCTTTTTATAAGTAAATATCCGGGGCTTATTCCCGTTTCAACCGCCTTTAAAAACGCCTTTTCCGGATTTCCGTCCTGATTGATCGGAGGCGTTGACATACCCTTTATTCCCGAAAGACACAGCTGATAAAACGGTACGGTTTCATCTTCAACATCAAAGCCGCTGCTTGTTACGGGCGCCGAGCTTATAAAATCAACAAACGGGAGCATATATGCGTTTCCGCCTGAGGTTATAAGCCCTTTGCCGTTTGAAAACGTCTTTGCTGCGTCGGTGAAATATTTTTCGGTAATATTTCTGCTTGAATCATCGCTGAAATAGTCTGTATATATATCGTTGCCGAGACTTGAAAGCGAAAAATCGGCTTCAAGCTGTTTTGCCGAATTATAATACTTATTCACCGCTTTTTTAAACGACTTAAGGTTTAAAAGATAGCTCCACGGCGCGTCCTCGTCCTCATAAAGCGTACTCAGCAGAAATTTTTTCTGAATAGCCGTGGTTTTTGAAAGCAGGGTCGCGCTGTTAAATCTGGTGCTGTACCCGTAGCCGCTGTATGTGTAATGCGTAAAATCAAGATCAAGGTAAATATCCGTGCCGGAGGTCTTAAGCTTTTTAAGCATTGTCTTAAGCCCGCTGCCGCCGCCGAGCTTTTTGGCGCTTCTGACCTTATCGGGCACCTTATTGCGGATATTTCCGCTTTCCCAATTCTTATACTGTATAATAATTTCATCTGTGCCGAGGGCTTTAAGCTCGTCGCTTATACAGACAACCTCACTATAGGTCGTAAGCGGCGTTACCGCGCGGTACGGCAGCCCCAAAAAGGTTTTTTGGGTTTGAACGGCGCCGTAGATTTCAAGAAACAGCCCGTTTTCTTTGCCCTGCGCGTTCTTTCCGAGCTTTGCTTCAAGATAACTCCGGTATGTGTGTGCCATTGCGTTATAATCGAACGGTTCTTCCGTAACCGTAAGGTATCTGACCGAATAATAAGAGTCTGTATCTATTTTTTCCTGATACATACGATAGGTCGTTGCAGAGCTGCTGTTTCCGAATGAATAAAGGTCTGAATTTCTGAAAACATAGCTTCCGCATACCGAATTGTAAGAATTAAGCACTCCCGAAACATTGGCGTTTATACGGGAACTTGACGCTCCGCTTTCTATTACGGCAAGAAACGCCGAATTTCCCGTTTTCATTCCGAACACGGGCAGTCTTACGGTTCCCCCCGTTATCGGGGCGGTTTCGCGCATTTGTGCGGCGTCGTTTCCGTAAACCGGCTGGCTGTACTGCTCTGTCTCGGTTTTGCCGTTGTTGTAATATATAAGCGCTCCGCACCCGTCGGGAACAAAAATATATCCGTTTTCATCTGCTCCGGCCGCCCCGAAATACGGGAGTATCTCGGCTGAAACAAGCAAATACCTGTCCTTGTCGGTCTCCTTTACGCTACTGCCGCGAACGGTTGCAATAAGCCCCTCGCCGTCGATACGGTATTCGGCGGTAAGACTTATGCCTATATCCGTAAATGTGTATTCCGCGTTAAACCCGTTTTCGGCTTTAACGGTTTTAATTTCGCTTCCGCTTTTCAGCGTTCCGCTTCCGAGCGTTATTTCCTGTTTAAGAGAGGTATCGCAGTATGTTATTATTATTTGCGATTCAAGCGCCCTTTTGAATTTCGCCTTGGCAATTTCGTCCAAAGCGGTTTGTTCCTTTGTAAGATTGCTTGCAATATACCGATCCGACAGGCGGTCGTAAAGCTCAAACCGCGCCGTCTGCATATCGGCAAGCATTATGTAATTACTGTTCTCAGCTATCGCCGTCATTCCGTTCTGCGGCTCGGTTGCGGCTTCGCCGCTGTTTTCGGCGCCTGCCGTGAAACAAAGGGAGGAGCATAAGAACACCACCGCCGACAAAGCGGCGCATATACGTTTGTTCATTAAATTTCCTCCTTTTTAAAGTCTGAACTTAATTTCGGAAAATACCGTGTAGGCAAAAACATAAATTTGCTGTACCAAGCTGTATAGCATAAGAATCAGAAACGCCATAACAAGCATTCCGAAAACCGTAAGCAATATCGACACAATTACCTTTTTAAGCGTGTACTGATGTATCGCCATAAGCACCGAAACCAAAACAAGCAGGCTCCATAAAACAGATAACACCGTAACGCCGTTCATCAATGCCGACTCATCATAGCTTAGCATATAAGAAAGCGGTATCGAAAGCCACAGCCCGATCGTATACGGCAAAAGAGAATAAGCCGTAAAGCAGAACACCTGCCCGAAATTGCCCTTGCCCTCTAAAAGCGTTGTAACGCTCCAGTTGGCTGCAACAAAAAGAATAAACGGCAGCAGGGTACTCAGCGATATAAGAAATACATTGATCGTATCCGGCTTGTTGATATTAAAGTTACGGCCGGTAAACTGATAAACCGCTAAGTTGGCTGTAAAAAACAAAAACACAATACCGAACGCCGCCGCAAACGAATAGACCTTATTCTGTTTCATTTCCTCGGCGGTTTTAAACGGATGAACAAGAAGTCTTAAAATATTTTTTAATTTTCCCCCGCCGTCAGGCGCTTTCGGGTGCTTCTTCTTAAAAATATGCCTTGCCACCGCCGCCGCGACAAGCGCCGCTATCAGGGCGAATATATACGGAAGGTTTTTATTAAGCCATATACTGCGGTATTCCTCAAACGCCTGCGAACGTCCCACATTATCGTTTGCAAGCTCAAAATAATGCATAGACTTTTTATAGTCCTTCATTTGATAGTAGGCCTTACCGAGACCTAAATACGCAATTTCAAAATTAGAGTTGTTTGCTATAACGCTGTTCCAGTATTCGGCTGCGTCAGAGTATCTTCCCTCGTTATGCAGCAAAATTGCCTTGCGAACGGTTTTGCCTATTTCGGTAGGCTTAAACACGGTAACGCTTTTTTTGGCAGAGTCAAGCACAAAAATACTTCCGTCGGCGCTTTCAACTGCAGCAGGAGAAATAAAGGTGCCGAGCTGCCCGTCTGATTTTCCGCCGAAAATAAATGTTAGCTCACAAGAGCTGTCATACTGAAAAATTCTTCCCTTTGTAAAATCAAGCGCCGCAACAAAGCCGTCGCTGTCAACCGAAACGTCAATAAAATCCGTTGCTATTGACTCGCCCTTTACCCATTCCGTTTCGATATCGCCGAATTTTCCGCTTGCCCAGGCAATTTTCTTATCGTTTACAAATATATTCTTTGCGCTGCTGTTAAGCTTTTTAAGCTGACCGGTCTCGCTGCTTGTCACCTTGTTGCTTGTGCAGGTGTAAACAAAGCCCTCGCCGTCAATATCAAAATTGGTAAACTCAATAGGAATGTTACGCGTCTGCTTCGCGCGCTGAGCGCGGGTCATAAACTTGGATATAAACCTGTTAAGAACCACCTCGGCGGTTACCGAAACGGAGTTGCTGCCGAAAAATCCGTCAAATTTACCGTCGGGCGTAAATAAGATAGCGCCCCTGTAAAGTCCCGAAACTAAGGTATAAACCGTTCCGGTCTTATCCGCAACAACCTTTGACGGCTTAAAGTCAACCGTTTGATCAAACGAGGAGGAGGAAGGCTTTTTAAACTCAACAAGCACCCTGCCCGAAAAATCAAGCTTTAAAATGCGCTTATTGCCCGTATCGGCAACAAATATATTCGTTCCGTCAAAAAACACTCCTTCGGGCGAATTAAGACCTTCGGAATTATCGCCGTTTGTAACCGCCGAAATTTCGTTTTGTAATTTCCAGCTGCTGTCAAGCACCAATATGCGGTTGTTTCCGGTGTCGGCAATGAAGATTGATCCGCTGTCGCTAAAGAACATATCCTGCGGATTGTTAAGCGTTCCGCAGCCCATATCCGTACCGGTTATTTCCCTTTCGGCATAGTAACCGTCGGGCTGCGGTACCGATTCGCCCCACGAGTTATACCCATAGCTTTCGTACGAGGGCGCCGCAGATACTGCAAGCGTTCCGCATAAAAAAGCCGAAATCAGCGTTACCGCAGCAATACTCAGAATTTTTTTCATAACCTATGCTCCCTACTTAATACCGGAATGCGCCATTGTTTCAACTACCGAGGACTGAGCCAGCACAAAAATCAATATAGGCGGAATAAGTAATACAAGCGCAACAGCGGAAGCCGCGCCTGCGCGCGCCATACCGCCTGTTGTGATCTGCTTTAAAACCACGGGAAGAGTTTTAAGATTTTCTTCATATATATACTGTATTCCGGTGGTGTTCCAAAAGCTTTGGAACGTAAACACGATAAGGGTAAGCCATGCCGGCTTTACAACCGGCATTACTATGCGGAACACAATAGATATTTCACCCGCGCCGTCAATACGCGCCGCCTCTAACGTGGTGTTCGGGAAGCCGTCTATAAACTGGCGCATTAAAAATACGCCGAACGACCCCGCCATAACCGGCAGGATAATTGCCCAATATGTATCTATCATACGGAATTTCGCAATTATAACATAAAGCGGAATGCTTGTAACCTCGGTACGGAAAAGAATTGCCCATATAATTACCGCTTCATAAATTTTAAGCAGCTTTGAATTGTACTTTGCCAGCGGAAAAGCCGCCATTGAGGCGATAAGCACGTATGCCGCGGTGCCTCCGAACGCTACAAAAAGACTGTTGAACAAATAACGGCTGAAGGGCACCCACATTTCCTGCGTAAGCTGTATCATCTGAATAAAATTATCAACCGTGGGGTTGCGCACAAAAAACCTCGGCGGAAAGATAAACAGCTCTTCCACGGGTTTAAACGCGGTGATAAGCGTATATACAAGCGGCAGCGCCATAAACGCACCCACAATTGCAAGAAACAGCAACAAAACAATATTTCCGCCAAACGACCTTGAAAGCCGTAATTTCTTTCCCCTATGCTTTCGGGGAAGCGAGGATCGCTTTAATTTTGCCTTTTCCATTTTTTATCCCCTTTACTTAGGCTGACGAGAGTCGAACCCATTGCGGTTTCGCTCGCCGCCTTTTACCGCCTTGCTTGCGCTTATTTTTGTAAGGTGATAGCCTTACTGCAAATTTCACGCTTCGCCTTTCGAAAAAAGGCGGCTGAGAGAAACTCTTCGACCTCACAAACAAATAAGTTTTTGAAAGTGTGAAGACGCAAGAACGCAGTAATACTAACGTATTACAAGTGATGAGGCAAGAAAAGGCAAAAAATTATTGTTTGTAGGCGTGATGAGTTCGGCTCTCGTCAGCCTAATCGCCCGAAACACGCGAAAGCGCGCTGCTTATTATTTTCCACATAAGCACCATTGTGCCGAAAAGTATTACCGCCAATGCGCTGGCATAGCCCATATCGAAGCGTATTGTGCCCACGTCAAGTATGTGCAGCAGTATGGTGTGGGTTGAATAATCGGTGCTGGGGAAGCCGGTAAGCTCCATGCACTGATATCCCACCGCAAACGAAGAAGAAATTGTCATTACCGCGGCGAACATCATCTGCGGAGCCATTTGAGGCACCGTTATGTACCAAAGCTCCTGCCAGCGGTTGCGTATGCCGTCTATCGCACCGGCTTCAAAGCATTCGCGGTTAAGGTTTTGAAAGCCCGCAATAAACGAAAGAAATCCTGCGCCCAAACTCAGCCACAGCATAACCAATATTACAACGCCCATACTGTATTTTGAATCGGTAAGCCACTGAATAGGCTCAAGTATTATTCCGTACTTCATTAAAAAGCTGTTAACAAGCCCGTATGAGTCGCCCGAAAAAATAAACAGCCATATAAAGAACACGTTACCCGCAAGCGTAGGGGCATAAAACAGCATTGTTAAAAACGAGCGCATACCCCTGCCGAAATCGTTTATCATCCAGGCGAAAATAAAGCTCATGGCATACCCGAGAGGACCTGTTATAAGCGCGAATATAAGCGTATTTTTAACCGCTATAAAGAATACCGAATCATCGGCAAACATACGCACGTAATTATCTATTCCTATAAACTTAGGCGCGTCTACCATATTAAAATATGTAAAGCTTAACGCTATCGAGCTTATTATGGGGAGAACGGTAAACATTAAAAACAAAACCGTAAACGGGGCTAAAAGGATAACCTCTGCCCTGCGCTGATTTTTATTCATTTTCATTTTTTCTCTCCCCCGTTCATTTAATATATTTTTCTATTTCCGTAGCCTTGCGCGTAAGCTCCGAATTTATTTCCCTGCCGTATTTGCTTAAAATTTCAACATGATTGTTAAGCACGCCGCGGTTATTGAAATCGTAAACCACCTTGCGGTATGCAAAGGTAATATTTCTTGTAACAAAATAATTTCCCGGCACCTGCTCAACGGCATTTACGCTCGACCATGCCTTTAATATCGTTTTTTCCGCGTCCTTCGACCACGGCAGAGAATAGAACGCCTCGCGGTTTGCCGTTTCATACCTTGCAAGAGGTCCCATAACGTTTTCAACTTCAATTCCGTAGCTTGCCTGAACATCGGCGGATACCCACCAGCTCATAAACGAAAACGCCGCGTTTTTGTCTTTAACGCCGTTCATCATTATAATTCCGGTTCCCGTAGAGCTTACGGTTCGGTTTACGGTTCCGTCGCTCTGCCTGATACCGGGCATCGGATACATCTGCCACAAGCCCCTCAGCTCCGGCGCCGCCACATAAAGCTTATTGTAAAACGCAAGCGTTGAAAAGCCGAGCGGCATTTCGCCGGTTCTGAACCTGTTATACAGGTCAAACGATACGGGAAAGCCGTATTTCGTATAAAGCGAGGTCCATTGATAAAAGGCGTCCGCAACCCTTGAATCATCAAAATTTACCTTGTCAAGCTCCTTTGTATAAAGCGTAGAGCCTCTTTGAAAAATAAGCGATTCAAAAAATGACTGATCGTACGAAACGCCTACCGTCATATTCTTGCGCTGTATAAAGCGCACCGCGTCGTAAAATTCGTCCCACGTTTCGGGAACCTCTATTCCAAGCTCGGCAAATACATCGGTTCTCACAAACATCATAGGATATGTCTGGGTTTCCGGCAGTGCGTAAATGCCGTTTTCGTATGTGTAGGGTATAAACGCCGAATCGTAAAACTCTGATTTCAGGCTGTCAAAGCCTTCAAACTGCGAAAGCTCCGTAAGCGCATTTCTGAACGCCAGATTAACGGGCGTGTCATTCGGAACCATCATTGCAATGTCCGGTCCCTTTCCGCCCAGCGTTGCCTGAATAAGGGTTGAAACATCGCTTACCAGGCTTAAATTAACCCCTATTCCGGTTTGCGGAGAAAAATCGTTATCTATTATCGATTTAATTATCTGCGCCTGGTCGCGTCCCGTTCCTACAGCCCATACCCGAAGATTTGTAGATTTATCCCCGCTGTAAACAGAGCCTATCGAGTTATAATCCGCACTGAACGAGCCTAAAAACGCTTTCGCACCAAACACTATCTGTTTAAAAAAGCCGGCTTTGCTTTTGTATTCCTTGCTGTTCTCTGTAAATACGGTTATGTAATCAAGCTCAAGCGGCTGTTCAACCATATTAAGCGCCCATGAGCTTAACGTGCTTATGTTGCTTTTAAAGCGGTCAAGCCTTTCTGTTACGGTTTCGGGCTTTTTGGCAATATCCCGCATCTGATATACTATTTCATCAATAGTAGAGGTCTCTCCGCCGTTATTTTCCATAAGCCTGCGTATTTCCTTTGCCTCGTTTTCAAGCGTATCGGCAAGACGCGTAAATCTTTCGGTAAAATCAGGGATCTCCTCCTCCAAATAATAATCCCTGTAAATATCAGGCGAAACGCCGGTGATCATAATTATTTCTCTGTACAGCCCGTTAAGCTCAGCCACCGCCGATTGAATTGTTTTTATCGAATCAGCTATCTGACCTATCACGACCTCAAAGGTAAGGATATTACTGCCCTTATTAAGGTACACCAAATACGGCTCGCCGTCGTCGTTTGCAAATTTCTTTGTATACCAGTTAAGACTGTAAGGAAACGAAATTTCAAGCGCCTGTGAAAACGGCACCTCCCCGTTAACATACAACCGGCGGTTTGTGCTTATACCCCTTACAAAGTTTTGCCTTGCCTTAAAGCCTAAGCAGTAATAGCCGGCAGCAGGAACGGTTATTTCCCAGCTTATAGACTGACCGGGCGTTTTCCAGTTTTCCTTTCCTATGGTATTAAGCCTGATTTTAACAGGATCGTTAGGGCTTGTTGAGGCGTTTGTTCTGTCGTATGTAGGATAAAGCGTAGACTGAGTTTTTTCATATGTATTTTCGGCCTCGAATTTTTCGCTGAAAACCGTATTATTCTTTTCTGCGGGGCGTTTGTAATCCTCAACCGTTTCGGGGCTGTGTATATAAAATGCGGCGATGGCAAACGGTTCTCTGAACGCTTCAACCCTTATGGTGTGCCTGCCCCCGGATAAGCTTACCGTGCTGTATGAATCGGATATAGCCTCAAAGCTTCTTAAGGTTACGGTCTTCCATTTATACACCTCGGACTGGGAGCTTCTCAGCTCGTTGCCCTGCGCGTCCTGCTTGCGCTCTGCAAAATCGTCCTTCCAGGTGCGCGGCAGAGAGTAATTGCTTGATTCCTCTCCTACGGGGCTGCCGTCTATGCTTAGCCCGAATTCAATGTCGCGTCCCTTTCCCTCTAACGGATAATACTTTACCGAAACAACATAATCGCCCTCGGTTTTTATATCAAATTCAGCCTCTATATAGCCTGTTTCGTTTTTATATGCCGCGGCGCTTATTCCGTCAAATACGTCCTGCGAAAGCTCCGCGCCGTTTCCCGCATAAAAGGAACTGTACGGTATTTCGGCGGCAACCGTTTCGGGGCTTACGCCGTTTGAAATATTTTCTGCCGAAACAAACAAAGCAGACAATACACTTAAGGCACTTACGGCAATTGCCGCCAGTTTTTTAACATACCTCATCCGAATCAAAACGCTCCTCTTATACCTTTTTATTATTTTGAAAAATTTTGTAATTTTACTGATAATGTATGGTTGAACATAATCATTCCCGATTTATAAATATTTTTTAACAATATTGTTGCCAATTATCTATCAATATGGTATAATATTTTCAAAATTAACAAAAGTCATTTTTTCACATTTACTTGCACGATTTTATCTTTTTAACTGTAAACTTTTGGAAGGAGCGCGCTATGGATATACGGCACGAGAATGTTGAATATTCCGATTTAAATATTCCGATATATTGCAGAACCGTTATTTCAAACGAAGAAAATATCTCTGCAAACTTCCACATTCACGAGGAAATAGAAATAGTTTATGTATCTAAAGGCTCGCAAACCTTTACTTTTATTGATGAAAGCGTGATTGTTCACGAAGGGGAAATACTTGTAATAAACTCAATGTGTCCCCACTGTTCGGATAACGGTCTCAACACACGGATATACATATTGCAATTCCGTCCGGAGCTTGTTATGAACAACCATTCCGACTGCTCGTTTCCCTACCTTGCCGCGCTTACGGGCAATCAAACCTCCTCCTATACCATCTTCAGCATAAACGATAATGAAAATTTCAAAAGCATAGCCCTAATGCTTATAAAAATAACAGAGGAGCTGAAGGAACAGGCGCCCGCTTATGAGCTGAATATTATGGCGTCGATCTACAGTATTCTCACCACTCTGTTTCGGTTTAGCGCTATCGATTACAATACAATATCCCCGCTTTATAAAAATCAAAGCTTAAAAAAGCTTGAGCCTGTATTTAAATATGTAGAGGATCATTTTAACGAGGATATACGGCTTGACGAGGTTGCCATTCTTGTAAACTACTCGCCGCAGTATTTCTGCCGAATATTTAAAGAAACCACCGATAAGACCTTTATCGATTATCTCAACTGCTTCAGAATAAATACCGCGAAAAAGCTGCTTATCAACA
>ERZ827423.1802-NODE-1802-length-19382-cov-3.754644_pt1 | contig 19382 bp, 21 predicted proteins | sample MGYA00519775_ERZ827423 | MGnify/ENA primary metagenome ERZ827423 (study PRJEB31778, sample SAMEA3449296) | human gut metagenome | biome: human gut; feature: human-associated habitat; material: faeces | place: United Kingdom | collected 2010/2012 ...
GCCCTTGGGAGTTGAGCCGGGTGGTCCAGAGGTTGGGGTCCGTCACCGGCGTGATTCCCACACCGGTGGACTCCGCTGCCATTGCCGCCGTGGGCAGTAGCGACAGGATGGTCAGCAGGGTCAGAAGCAGGGATACGATTCGCTTTTTCATAGAGCCCTTTCTGACCGTGAAAGGCAGGACGGCCCACTCGAAAGGCCGCTGCGGTGTCCTCCTTTCACGGCCTTAAAATAGAGATTTCGAGTGTAAATGGGCGTAAAAAAAGCAGGCCGTCCAACATGGACGGCCTGCCATTGCCTATGCAAGCAGCATAGACTGGTCGTTGTATTTTGAGCTGTGGTATGCTAGAATAATGTCGATTTTCGCGATGAGAGAGGAAAGAAAGGGACTGCCATGTTTTCACTCAATCCCATGAAAGATTTGTATGAGAGTCCGCTGCCCCCTATGGCCCTGACGGACTATGAGGCATTTTCCAAATTCTTAAATCAGGCTCTGCACCGCTGCCATGAAACCGGGCGAGATTTTAACGTTTATCTGGATTGGGCTATTCGTGCTCTGGCATCCAGCATGGCCGCGGACAGTGCCGCCAGGATCTTCCTGCCCAAAACCAGAACAGCTCCATTTTTCTTGGACGATCTGATCCCTCTGTCTGAAATCCCCTCCAAGGGAACTGTGCGAGTAGATTTGAAGAAGAGCTATGTGGTAGCTCCGATCTGGAACAACACGGATCTTGTGGATGCCGTAAAGGCTTTCTCCGACAGTGATTTTGAGAATGCGCAGATCGACCAGGTCTTTGGCGGAGCGTATATCCAGGAGCTGAAGCTGGCCATCATCGATTCCCCTTCTGATGTGGATGTTCCGTACATCCTCTCCCAGTGGGATCGAGGCAGTATCCAGATGGATGCCTATTCCCTCAAAGACCTTACCAAGATGCTCTCCACGGACGGGGAGAAGTGGTATCTGCAGGAAGAGGACGGCGACGTGGAATTTCCGGTTCTGGAGCCTCGTATGGCCATCCTCTACAACTGCGGTGCCAGGAGGTTCTGCAAAGATTGATCGAACAAAAAGCAGGCGGTCGCCTGCTTTTTGTTTTTATCCTACAGGGTTATCCACCCAAGTGACGTGATACCCTTCATAAGCGAATATCTGAACGCAGTACCAACAGTCTTCTCCAGCGGCATTCATACCTCGGGCAAGGCCCACGCCGATCTCGGACAGCCCATCATTGAGAATGTTCTTCAGATGTCCGCTGGATGCCGCCCAGTCATCCACAACCACTTCCGCCAGTCCTTTGCCCAACTCCTCCAGCCGGCGGTCCGTGATCCTGTGAATGTTCTCTGCGGTATAGGGACAGTTGCTGACGGTTGACCGGTCAGAGCCATCAGGCCGGATGTGGGAGTAGGTGCCGGTAGCAGCCATTTCATCAGCTCGAACCTGGGCCGCCTGTGTCAGCATGGCGTCGGAGTCTAAGTCCGCAAGGCCGGCCTCCTGACGGAGCTGGTTGGTTCTATCAACGATTTCCTGCCGCATGGATGAGATATCCGAGGCAGGTGCCGATTGATCATCTCGTGCCGGCGCCACGCCGGTGTAGGGGGCATCCGTGTCCACCTGTACGCCGTCCTGCCAATAGACGTTGAATCCCACCTGCCTGCCGGCATCCCGCAGCTTCACGTAGTTGGACCCATTGATGTTGTATGCCTCCATCTCCACCTGCTGTCCATCCACATAGATGGGCTGCCAAGTGGGCACCGCAATGATACCCGCTGCCGCAGCGCCGCCGCACAGCGTCGCTCCCAACGCCATGCCGGTGAGCAGCAGTCCCATATTCTCTCCTCTGTTGTTCATAGCGATATCCCCCTCTTCAGCTTTGGCCAATAGCGTATCGGTTTTTCCAGCTTCGGATCGTGGGCCGCGGATACCCGCCACAGGCCGCGGGTCTGGTGGGCCAGATAGACCACCTGGTTCAGCAGTTCCACCGCCTGGACATATTGGGCATCCTTTACACCGGTTTTGCAGGCGATCACCGGCTTGCCATCCAGCAGGCGCTGGGCCTGTCCGTGATCCAGCAGGACACGGCCCTCCGGTACCTGTAGGTCCACATCCTCATCCGGATGGATCTGGAGGATCTCTTCCACAGTCATGGGCAGTTCCCCCTGTCCATGGCACCATGATACGGCAAGGGCGTGTGGAAAGCTATTGACCAAAACGCAGAAGGAATCGCACGATCATACAGCAGTTTGTCCATCACACCTCCACTGCCTGGACGCACCAGCGGTAGGCGCGCTGATCCCGGACGCAGGTATACAGAGTCAGGCGATTCTCCGCGGAGGGGGACAGCTCGCTCCGGTCCGTCTCGCTGATCTTCTCCACAGAAACCACCTTGTAAGTCCGAGTCCCCAGTTTGGTGGTCAGGGTGATCCGATCCCCGATGTCCAGGGTGTGGATCTCGCCGAAGTAGTCGTTGGTGCCCCTATTGTGGGCCGCCAGTGCTACATTCCCACTCCAAATGCTGGTCTCTTCGAAATGCCCCACGCCTCTGGCAAGGGTCTTGCTGTCCGTCCCCTGATAGACCTTGACGCTCAGACCGACGGCGGGGATTTTAAGAGTCGCCAGATCCCCGCCGCTGTAGTAGAGATCGCTGGTCACTTCCGTGAATCCAGTGGATGAGGATGCTGTGGAACCGCTGCCGCTGGAGACAGGTGTCCCCGGCGTCACCACTACGGCGGAGCCGCCGTTGATGACCGCCCCGGTGACCGCCTGTCCTCCCGGCGCCAGATTGGGGGTCAGGTATGCGCCGGTGTTCAGCGTGTAGGCGCTGGGACTGCCGAAGGCCGGTGGGATCCAGGCTGCGTTCTTGCTGCGGTCCTCGTTTTTGTCCGCGCCGCCGTCCGCTGTGACCACCGGCTCGATGGAAGTGGGGGTTCCGTACTCCGGATCGCCCGGCGCGGCGATGGTATAGTCCAGGGCTCCTGCGGACATTGACAGACAGGCGGCCAGGCAAATGGCCGCAAGGCTTGTGATAACTCGTCTCATAGAATCTCCTTCCCGCATGCTTCCCATGCTTTCTTCTCACGCTTCATTCTCCTCCGCCGGATCGCTCTCCCTGCGGTGCCGGATGAACAGCGCCGCCCCGGCCGCGGCGCCCACCAGGGCCACCATGCCGATGGGCACCAGCAGCACGGCCCAGCTGAAGGAAGCCGCTGTGGGCACTTCCTCCACCGGCTGGAGCGGTGTCCCCTCGAAGATGGCCACATAGCGGACACGATCTAAGTTGATTTTGCCAACGGTGCCGGTGTAGTTGGCGGTGACGGTGTAGCCCTTGACATAGCTGCTGGTGGCGCGGCCGGTGTAGGTGGCCACGGCGGTAAAGCGATCACCCAAGGCATAGCCGTCCAGGGTTGCGGTGTTGTCCGTCTGCCAGTTAATGGTCTGAAGGGTCAGGGTCCGGCCTCCATCCTGGATGGTTTTCGGGATGTTGGCGGTATCCTGGTTGGCCAGGTTGGGATAGGACCGGGTGGCGGAGACCTCCCGGGTGCTGCTGCCGTAGCCGGACACCTCCACCTGCACCGTGTCCAGCTGAAGGGTCAGCGTTCCCATGTAGCCGTCGTCTGTGATGAACTCCTTCTCCTGGGGCAGCAGTGCCAGAATGGAGGCCATATCCTTGTTGGCGCTCTGGAGACTGACCGTCTCCGTGTGCTGCCGCTGGTCGTGCTCCGGCAGCTCCTGCCGCAGCAGGTCTGTCAAGGTGTAGTGGAAACCATCCTGTTCAAAATCGGACCGGGGGATGCCCGCGGGGTCATCCTCCGGTCCCAGGTCATAGAACTTCCGCAGCTCGGTGCCATCCTCGCTCTGGGTGATGGCGGTGGGGTAGCAGACCTCCACCTCATCCACTGCCAGGGCCGTGGGTGTCAGGGCCATGGTCAGGCACAGCACAGCGGCACACAAAGTCAATACTCGTTTCATCATTCTCTCCCTTTCTCTTATGATTTCATTTCACCCATCCCGCCCATCTTGGGGCTGGATCGCGCTTTCTGTTCCGCCTGGCGCAGCTCCATGTGGTAGGCATCCAAAATGGCCTGATCGAAGGTCTTCTTGAATTCCGCTGTGCAGGGGAAGCAGAGATCCATGTACTCTCCATTTACCTTCCTGCTGGGCATGGAGACGAAGGGGCCGTTTTTCCCCTCCCGGATCTGGATGCCACGGACGGCAAAGCAGCCATTGAGATTCACAGAGGCAATGGCCAACGCAGGTCCTTCCTTCTTGGACAGGTAGATCTTGGTGTTCAGCTGCATGGGACTCTGTTCAAGATTGTATTCTGACACGTTCTGCCTCTCTTTCCCGCCGCTCCGACGTGCGGCGCATCAATACGTCGTATTCCCAGGGTGCTATCTCCAGCGAGAGGTAGGCGCCCTGTTCTGTGATTCCATCCGCCTGATACCGAGGCACCAGAGGATATCCATATCGCTTCCACTGGCGCAAAAAGGCCGGCTGTTTCCAGCCGGCTCCAACGATATACACCCAGCGAATGGCAGTCTTCCATTCGCTCTCGCCGCTCAGCCACAGATACTTGTCCCGCAGGTCCCGCCGCAGTCCGCCGGGTGGCGGAATAGGCGTCACCATGTTCCCGGAGATCCGGTAGCGGAGATTCAAGGTGGTGATGCAGTCCTCTGCCGCATCCGCTGCCTCTGGCACCTTCGTCCATAAAGGCAGTGTCTCCGGGCTGGACGCCTGGACATCCTCCCACGCTGTCTCGGCAGGGTATATCAGGACACGCCGCGCCAGCTCCAGCACATGGGTCCCGTCTGTCATCCCCAGACTCTTCGCCTGGTGGGCGGGGAGCGTGCGGTACCTGACCAGCGCCTCCCGCAGCGACGGAAACTGTTCCATGGTCCAGCCTTTCCGAAAGGATCGCCTGGGCGGCAGGCGCAGGTCATCGATGATGTAATATTGCATTGCGTTCTCCTGTCACTTCATGGTCATTCCGCCCTGGTTGGGCATTTCGATTTTCTGCCCCTCCTGAATCTCTTTTTGAAGAGCGTTCATGGCACAGGTCATCTGCTCTGTGCGATCCGCCTCCTGCTCCCGGCTCCAGAATTTCCGCTCATAGAGTTCCGGCCAGAGCAGATCCAGATCCGGACAGTCTTTCCGGTACTGATCGATCACCCCGTCCAGCACCGCCGGATGGCTCATCACCACAAAGTCGAGATTGTGCCGTTTGTCCGCCGGGATGGAAATTTGACTGGCCCAAACCTTGTTCCGGGCGCTGAATCTCCCATCCCATTCCAGCTGTTGGACGGTGTTGGCCAGCACCCAGGCGGTTCGCTTATGGCCGTATTCCAACAGCACGCTGTCCAGGCAGTCCCTGTCCAGATAGGCACCGTCGAAGTGCTGCCGGATCGCCTCCTCGATGGCCTCTTTGCAGGCGATGTTGTCCCTGTGGCTGGCCCGCCACAGGGACAGCTCGTCCCTCCGGCGGGCCACTTCCGCGGAATAGGGATAGAGAGGCGTCTCATTCATCGCCGGCTTCCTCCATGGCAAGGAGCATCCGAAGGCCCTCCAGATTGATGCCAAAGTCCTCCAGAGTCCCGATTTCATCCTCATCGAATATGTCCAGAGGATCATCTTCCTCTTGCAGGCTGGCCATCTCGCCGCTTTTTTCCGCCAGTTGTTCCGCCATGGACGTGACAATCTCGTCCAGGAAAGCGATCACCTTGACAATTTCCCTAGTAGAGAGCGAGTCACGTGCCAGAAGAATGCAGCCCTCTTCCGCACGGAGCACCAACGCCTCTGCGTCTGCAAGACCGGCGATCTGCAGAGCAGCGTAGGGGATCTTCTGTGCTTTGCTGTCAGATTTGCGATGTAGTGTAAATTTCATGGTCGTGTTCCTCCTAAAGTGTTTTCAGAATGTGAGTTGGGATATTAACTGGGACCAGGACCCATTTCTCATCCATCTCGCGTTCAAACAGGTCCAGCTGCTGGTCCATGAGAGGCCTAGGATCGTAGTTGGTGATGATCAGTTCTTTGTAAATTGCCCCACGTTCCTTTTTCAGCGGATTTTCCCGGACCAGGGAGAAGATGAAAAAGTCCTTCCCGTACAGCTCCCAGGCCAGGGGGCAGTTATTGTAAGAGATGATGGCATATCCCGGATACTTCAAGAGAAGGTCCTGTAACAGGGTGTGGTTCTGCTTGGGAAATTCGGCAGGGTATGTTCGCTCCGCTTTCACATAGGGCGGGTCCGCATAGACCACCTCATTGGGGTTTTCCCTCTCGCCAATCAGCTCCAGAGCGTCCCGATTCTCCAGGAAGATGCTCTCAATCCGTCGGCTGACTTCAGGGAATCGCTTGATGATGGGCTCCACACGCAGTGTCTTGACCGCCACGGAATTCCCGGTTCCGCTATAGCTGCCGTACTGACGCAGCAGGAACGCCGCCGCCCGAACCACGTCAAACAGCTTTGCCCGATCATTCAGCACCTTCAGCAGCTCTTCCGCCTGTTCCTGCGTGAAGCAGGCGCGGTCCTGAAGGACCAGTTTTTCCTCCTCGATGTGTTTGAAGTAGTCCGCCTCATGTGCCGCAATATTCCGGTAAAACTGAAAGGGTTCCCGGCCATGGACCGGGAGGAATCTCAGCTCCCGCGCTAGGGCGTGCTGATTTTCCTTGATACAGCAGAACACATTGAACAGATCGTTGTCCACGTCATTGTAGATATCCAGCCGCCCCTTCTTCGGCTTCAGCGCAAGACTCAGGGCGGCGCTGCCGCCGAAGACCTCCAGGAACGTCTCCACATGGGGTGGGATCATAGGGGCGATGAATGGGACCAACTTCACCTTGTTGCCTGGCCACGGGAAAAACGGTCTAGCGATGGCAGCCACCTCCCGCATCCGAAAGCAGCCTTTCCTCCATGCCGCGCAGCAGGCCCTGCCGGGCGGCTTCCAGGCCGCGAATCATCCGGGCCAGGTGCGCTTCGGTTTCCCGGGCCTCCCCGAAAGTCCTGATGTAGAAATATCCATCCCGGCCGCTACCGATGGGATACCCCTCCTGCCGCAGATGATTCACCATCTCATGCAGTCTGGATTCGCTGACGCCCAGGATGCCCCTGAGCCTCCTGCCCGGTGCCGCGTGCTGTCTACCGGGACACGAATCTTTCAGGTACGCCAGCAGCTGTTCTTCTTTTCGCATATCGCTCCCTTCCGGGTCCGTCTTCCCGAAAATGGGCGCAAAAAAAGAAGGGGCCGCTGTCCCTTTCAGGAAAACGGCCCCTATTTCGTATTTGATTTTACATGGTCATATCCCAGTCATGCCGGGGCGGTGCGGGCGTCCGCAGATGCTGGAACTCCCGGTCATTTCGCCGGATGTAGGCGGTCTCCGCTGCATTGAGCCGGTATCCCCGCTGTTCCAGAAGGGCTTCTCCGAATCCAACTGTATCCATACAGTCCCGCAGGAGGGGGTTCTTGAACCCTCCTCGCTTCTCCAACTCCCGCTTTCCAAAAGCTCCCACATCATCCGCCCGCATGAAATCGTAGCAATGCAGATTCTGGGCGATGTCCAGTGCCTCCTGGAGACGGTGACAGTTCTCATACTCCAGTGCGGTCGTGAATTTTTCCATGAAGTCCGGCATTCCTTGTCCCTGCTCTTCCAGCAGGAAGCCCAGATCGTTACCATCTCGGATGAGGTCATTTAAGTCGTCGTACTCATCCTGAAGAATGGTGATTCCCGGAAGAGAGCAGCGCGCCTCCAGCAACTCACATTCTTGGATGGTCCCTGCCTTCAGCTCTCGTAAAGCTAAGGCGATCTCGCCCAGTCGGCCATCCGGCTCTGCGAAGGCATGGTCTGGCAGGCAGACCCAGGCTCCCTTGGGCACGGCGGGGGTCCCCAGACGGAGCCGCAGGCTCCAGTCCATCTCTTGCACTTTCTCCAGATTCGTGCCATCGTAGATCTGCTTCGGTTCCCGGCCGGGGAGTACGACGAAGCAATCTCCAATAAAGACGCCTGGGTGCTGCTCCTCATACCGGAAGCCGATCTGCTGCAGGTCCGCATAGGGGAGCACCGTCTCCGGCATCTCCGCTTCATAGCGCAGGTAGTACTCCCCCAGCTTTTCGTAGCTCCCGGCAGGACAGAGAACCTCATAGTCTGAGAGGGAGAGCAGGCAGTTGATGGTCTCTGTGGTCTCTTTCCGATCCATCTTCAGGACTGCCGCCAGCAGTTCATCTCCCTCTTTTCCAGAGACTTCTCTCAGCCGTCCGGTCGTCAGCATTACCGCGGCCAGCTGATATGCCTCCCGGGCAGAGAGGGTCTTCAACCGATCCAGAAGCCACTGTTTCTCAATGTCATTTGCGGGCTGCCTGAACAGATTTTCTTCGATTTTGCCCATGCCGATCACCTCATCTCCATACCGCCATACCTCTGCTGTATCTGCCGCTCCTGCTCCGGCTGAAAGTGGGGCAGCAGACCTCCGTCCTTTCTGCGGATCAGGCCATAGTCCGTGATGGCCGCGTCACCCTGCTCCAGCCATTTCTGCCCGATCCGGGCCGCCTGGGGCGTCTGGAACAGCTCCTCTGGCAGATCCGGGTACTTTTCCCGCAGAATCACTTCCGTGTAATCCCAAGGCTCCGCGATCTCTGGCCGGAGTTCATACTGGTCCAGGTTGTGCATCAGCTGGATGGCCTCCTGCAGGTCTGGATGACCGGATGCCTCCAGAAGCGCCTTGTACTTGATCCGATCCGTTGCATCCCAGACGCGCTTTTTCTGGGCAAGACTCTGGGCAAATTCGTTGACCTGATCGAATTCATCTACATCGCTGAGCGCGTCATCAACGGTATCCCGCAAGGAGGGAATCAGACATTCCACACAGCGGAAGGAACACTCATCCAGGGAAGCCGCGCCTACTCTTTTCAACACATCGGAGATCGCCTCTTGAGTGGCTGGGAGTGGCAGGATAGCCGGGGCTTCTTGACCTGAATCAGACTCTCGGACACCACTTCTGGTCACCTCCAGTTCGATTGGGGCACCAAAGCGGTCGAAGTACGCCATTATACCCCCACGCCGATAGACTTCCTTGAAGTCGTTGCCGGGTTCTACATAACCCCGGCTGGTGAATACACCGTCGAAGTCCTCCTGGTGCTTTTGGCCGAACACCTTCAGCAGCGCATTCTGAAACGCACTGCCTGATTCCATGGTGTCCAGCAGGGCTATTGCCTCCTTCGGCAGAACCTCGCTCTCGTACAAAAGCGTCCCAAGCTCCTGTACAGTGAAGACGTGTGGCGCCAATGTGCAGATGTCCGTGTTGTAGGTCAGGTTGATCAGGCGGGGCAGGGGGATAGGGCCGATGTGCTGTCTGCCCTCAATTTGGAGCAGGCCGTCCAGCCCCATGCGGTCGTCCTCACTCAGCACGGCCAGCCGCTGGGCCAGGAGGTTCAACTCATACAGATTGACGTTGTCGCCAATCATCTCGCGCTGGATGCCTGGGTATTCAATTCTGGTCAACTCATTGTAGCAGTCTTTGGCATCCTTGATCCGGGCTTTCTCTAGGGCGTCATGAAACTCCGCCCAGGTAGCTGGCATCTCCAGCACCGTGGCTGTCTCATACCCTTTGGGGGTCTTGTTGCTGATTTCCACCTCAAATATCCTTTCAGCCAAGAGTTATCCCTCCCATCTGATCTTTCCGCTGGATTTCATAGTTCTTGGGATCAGCGCCCGGAACATCCCAGCCTGCCATGGAACCGATCTCCATGGCCATCCGCTGGGCGGGTGTGACTCCCAGCCTCTCGTTGAGCCTGTCCGCCTCTTCTACATTCCGCTCTTTATCGCCTGTTTCCCATTCGGAGGGATAGTAGCCGGTCTCGCCACGCCTGATGCAGATAAGCTGGCCAGTGGTCTGCAAGGTGGAGAAGCACAGCTCCGGCAGACCTTCAGCGATTTGGGGGACAAACTGTTCCTGTTCGGTCTGGATGCTCCAGTCATCTGAATTCCAGAGATGGACATACAGCTCTCCGCCATCCACTTCGATCTCCCGCTGTTCAAAGCCCTCGCCCCAGCCGTCCGACGCCTGGCCGCTGATAAAGTCCTTGAGTCCAGCCAGTTCCCGAGGAGTCAGTTTACCAATCACCTGACATTCTGCTACCCCCCAGAGGCAGCCATCTCGTTCCTCTGCGGTAAATACCGCCGAGCGCACCTTGATGTCCAAATGATCTTCTTCACCGTACCAGTACATGAGGCCTCGTTCCCGTTCCTCCGGCATCCGGTTTTTGATTAGAGCTCCGAAGATCTGGTCTTCATATTCTAAAAGTGTCCTGCCATCCCATTGCTCTCCCTCATCAGACGGCTCCCCCCACTCGTCCCGCGGGTAGAAGTCAGCGGTCAGCGGCATATAGAGCTTCAACAGGGTTGGTTCCGGGGGATGGACTGTAAAGCGGTCCTCTCCAATGGCCAGAGCCAAACAGCATCCATTGTCCCAAATGATTTGAAACTGGCCCGCATCGTCAATGTGATCCAGAGTTCCCATGGAGCCGGGTGGGATCGGGGCTGGATCGCTGCCCATCTCTGTGAGTTGAATGCGACTGCCCGCAGGGTATTGATCCCGCAGGAAGTCCAGCCACTCTTTTGCGATTTTCATACTTCACATCCTTCTTGATCAAACTAGCTCCGGGCTTTTGAATTTCATTTCTGTATTCATTTACCAAGACCTCCGAATGTTATTTCTCGATTGGTACGACGCGGATTCTCCTCACCGACGAAATCCCAGAGGATATCATCCACGGCCTCCCGCACCGCTGGATCATCCGTCAGGGTCTCGTACCGGAAGCCGGTGGTGTTCCGGTAGGGCAGCTCTTCCTGAATGGTTCGAAGATATTCCCGCGGATCTGTGAACTCCTGTCGCTCACCGCTGACATAGGTCACCCGGCCCACCAGCTGCTCCCGCTGCCGCATCTGCTGTTCTCTCAGGTCATAACAGTATAGATATCCTTGGTAGTCCCCAGGTCGTGGGGTACAGCGCAGGCAGAAGCGGTAGTGCTCCGTCTCCGCGATATAGCCGTAGACACGGTCATTCTTCGAGATCTCTCCACCATGCTTCCCGCAGTAGGAACTCATCGCGGACAGGCTCTGGAGCGGCCCATTCCGCCGCAGTGTATCCACGATTTGCTGGAGTTCTCTCTTGAACTCCAGGGTGTTTAATTGGTCTGCGTTGTGGGGCCACCATGTGGACCAGAAGCTCTTGCCGCCTGAGCCGAAATCTATCCGAAGATGTCCTACTGTCCCCAGGACCTCATCCTGTTTCTCGTCTGAATAGAACAAACCCGCCTCCTCTTGGGAAGCGGGTCTCAATGCAACGGAATATCCTGCCGCCGGATTATTACGATCCTTCATTTTTTTCACCTCACATTCTGTGAACACAAGCAATACCACATCTCCCGTCAAAAGTCTACTGGAATATCCTTGGACTCGTCACATGGTCCAAGAAAAAGAGACCGCTCTGCACCCTTCGGCAGCCGCGGTCTCTTTTTATCAATATACTCTTTTCAGCGGGCGGAACTTGCACAGCTTATAGATACGTAAAGAAGTCCGCTGTTAAGCAGCAGGTCTCGCCTTTTTGATCCTTTCCCCAGTACCAGTAATAGACGCCGCTTGGGACTGTAAAAAGGGCTGCTGAATAATCACAATTCGGAGCGATCCCTGCTGCGCAGTTGATGCCCCATCGTTCCAGATTCTCCTCCAGAAGTTCATCAAGGGCAGTCTCGTAATCCAACTCAAAGGAATTGGAGCGCATACAGGACTCTCTGAAAAACCGGCCGTCTATCAATCCCGTCGTTGACTCATTAACAACATAGCCGCAGTTCCTGCGGCTGGACTGCTCGGCGTCACATATGGTCTTGGCTGCCGTGAAGGTGACGGGTGGCTGATCTGTGAAACGGATCTCTGCAAACGCAAGTGTGCGGTCCTCTCCTGCATGAGCGGAATATGCGAACACAGGATATATGCCGGGAGGGACCTTTTGTTGAAATGCCTTCCGTTTGAAATCGGCGATTTCAAACTGCAGCGTCGGATCTGCCATCACGATCTCACCTGTCGGAAGACTGATAAGGCCGATGTCGTGGCTTCGGATAATAGCCTTGCCATACCGGTTCTGCAAGATTGCGCCGTCCACGGTGTGTATGATCTTTATATTGTTCCGTGCATCCATATCAAAATCCTTCTGACAGTGACAAAGCCGAACTTCCCAAAGTGCTCTATTCATCAACAGCGATGACCGACATTTCGCAAACGTCTAAAACGCTCACGATTCCTGCGTCCTATTGTACGTCATTCACCATAAATCTTCAATCTTCATTTCAAAGGAATGGCATATAATTTCACCGTGATTATCCCATCATTTTCATTCCAAATTGTTTTTGCCGTCTGTCTATCCGCTCTCCGCCAAAGTATGACGGATACTGCTGTTCAAGAAATTGGCATACCGTACACCCAGTATTCCGCATCACGGTTCCAACTGTTGGCAAACAGTTCCTGCCGTTAAATTCCCTTGTTTTAGGGAGGCGACCATGCGATACGGCAAACCGCTCAACTGCTTGGCAAATTCGTTCCTCGTTCCATTTTCGTTTGCTATCTGAAGTGGAAAAGGCATGATCTGGGTGATGGGTATTCCAATATTGTAGGGGGGTCTGTCCTACTTGCTGCCGAAATAAGGAATGAGATGGCAGTACGCTGTCTTTCCTGAATTCTTGCACTGTAGGACATCGTCCATATTCTTTTACGGCGGTTTCCAACGCCTCTATGCATCTGTCCCTCGTCCAATAGCCCTTTGTGGGACGGTATTCTGGATAGGTTTCTTCGCAATAGCTTCGGACCGGTTCCCCAACATACCGCACGAATGTGTCTGGCCAGGGCAGCCCATGCTCCTTTGTGCAGTCCTGTACCTGGGGATAGTGTCCATGCAATAAAATGAATTGAGCTACTGCTTCTATACATCGCTCTTTATTCCAGATACTCCTCTTTCGGGAGATGCCTGTATACTTCTCTCCGATATAGGCTTCTGGTGTTTTTCCGACGTGTTTTTTAAAGGTTACTGGATCTGGCAGACCGTTTTCTTTTCGGAACGCGGATGCAAGCGGGGGCTGGCCTGCTTTCCGGGTAAACTCGTCTACGGCAGCGATGCATTTCTCGCAATTCCATGATTGCTTGTATCTACCCTGAACATCTGGATATGCCTCTTTGCAATACGTATAGACATCTTTTCCTACCCATCTTTCAAAAGAGGAACTTGGCGGAAGGCCATGAGATAGGGCGCACTCTCTTTGAGTCGGGTATTTACCGTGCTCTCTGATAAATCGATCCATCGCCTGTATGCACATTTCTCTGGTCCATCGAGTCCATTTCCGCGGAATAAACTCCGGGAAATACTTCTTTTTGAATGCACTCCAAGACGACGCCCCCGTCAACTGCTTCAAATCAGACCATTGAGGAAGCTGTTCTCCTTTACCCAACTCTTTTCTCTGGGGAAGTCTGCCATTTTGATCTATAAACCGCCGAATCGCACTCATCGCATTTTCCTCTGTCCACTGAACAGACAGAGGATAACGCTGGCGCCAGTATCTTCCTGCCGGTATCCCGAAATGTGCCATAAACGTGTTGTGCGTTGGCAGCCCAAACTGTATGCAATACTCATTTCTTCTGGGATATCTCCCATATTCCTGGAAGAAGCGGTCTGTTGCCTGCTGAATTGTCTCCTGAGTCCACTTTGAAGAAGGCTTTGTCAGCGGGCGCTTTTTGTTCACTAGCTCTGGATGCACTCGAGCAAGATACTGTCCTAATGTCTCACCCGTATATTTCTTAAAGCCTGTATATGGCGGTAGGTGATTCTTACCTTTCATATCTTTTGCCATTGGAAGTTTTCCCATTTTCAGGATGTAGTCCTCTACTGCCTGATAACATTCTTCTTTAGTCCAGTGCTTGCCATTCAAAACCGCCCACCTCCAATCTCCATGCTGGGATTTCTCTTTTGGCAGAGGCCCCGATTCATCTGGCTCTCTGACAGATTTCGGTTCATGATCGAACGGATTTCCGGCTTTACCCCCAGATACGCTACATAGCCCTGGTTCCCAAAACGACCGCCTTCCTCCTGGATACGACGCTGGCCATATTTCTGATAGTCGATACAATCTTCCAATTTGGGATCAACGTCTAAATGCTCGGACTTCGTGATCAGAAACCAGCCGTACTCTTCCGCCGAACTGATGTCGGGCACCACTGTAAAATTACGGAGTTCTTCTGCCAGATACAGGACTTCCTCCGGTGTCTTCGGCCAAACAGTATCGAAGGCCGTATGGAAGTCCTCCAGCGCCTGTCCGTCAAGCTTCTGAAGGCAGCGAGTCAGAGCATTCAGCGTTTCCAGATGTTCATTCAAGGGATACTCATCCTCGAAAACACTACAGACCGCCTCGCTGATTTCGGAAGTGTACAGCATCGCCACACACTGTTCTGGCCGTTCGGCCCCCAGCCGCCGCAGTGTCCGGGAGATTTTACTCTCCGTGCATGGAAAATAAAGTGTTTCCCGTTCTTTGGGATGGTCTGGGAGGGAGAGGATCACAGATGCTAAACAGCTTTCGTAGAAATACTCCGGGAAGCGGTGGCCATCATAAAGCTGTGAGAGCGTCATGCCATTGTCATACACCACACCATAAGGAGTGACCCTTCCGCCTCCGCTCTCGATCAGAGCAAGAGCCATTTTACGGCTATCCAGGCTCTCAAGATCCTTTAATCTGGCGGTACCGCCGTTCAGATCCATGTAATGACTCTGTCCAATCTCCTCCAAATCAGTAAAATCCGTGATGATGGTGATCTGCTGGCAGGAAAAGGTCAGGTTGATGAGCTCCACAATTCCCTGGCAGCCGCGGCTGACTACTGCCCCCTGGAATTTTGCCATCTCCTGATCATCGAAGCTGTCCAGCCGCTTGGCCAGATAGTCCAGTTCGTCCACTATCACGTTACATCCAACCAACTGCTGCAGGACATCTGGAGCATATTGGATCTCCCGGATGAAACAGTCCCGTTCGACCGGGTCTCCGATTCCCAGTGCTTCCAGGAGTTCCAGATAATGATCATATTCGTTCTCTGGAATCGGGAACGAAATAATCGCCTCTCCATATTCAGGGTGCCTTGCGTTACTTAATACAGCCTGCATTCTTTTCACCTCCGGTTTCCTCCAAACGCAGAATTACGGGGCCGTAATGATCGATCAGCAGGGCGTCCAGGATCAGCGCCAGCGTGAGATCGTCCACAAGGTCCTCATCGCATAACTCAGGGGCCGTGATAGTCCGCCGCCTCTGGCTGATCCCTCGTGCGGCCTGATACATGGCATACTCCTGCCCGCTGAGGCCGTGCAGCACTCTCCATTCACGCAAAGGCGGCGGCCAAAAGCCCAAGAGGTTGGGCGCTCCCCACCGCCGAAGCGCCTCGGTGGCAGTCATCAGATACATGGCTGCCAAACAACGATTCCTGTCCTCGCCTTTCCAACGGCTGGCCAGGTATGCGGAATAGATCTGCAGGCGGGCAGCGTGGCCCTCGTTATAATAGGTAACCGTCTTTTTTCTTGAGAGTACCTTTCGAATCCGCTCTCCAAGCAGCCCATCCATCCAGCGTTCGTAGAATTCGGATGCCAGAACAGAGTATGTGACCACGCCGGCTTCCGCCCGTTCCTCTAGCCAGGGACATACCCGCGGGGCACCACGTTTCTTCCGATACTCCGTGCAGTTTTTGCAGTCCACATCCTCTGGCCGGTATCGGAACCGGCAGAGGATCATCTGGCCGCCGCCGCGAGGCATGAAATTCGGAGGCGTCATCATCTGCCGCTCCAGTCCCGCCAGAGGGGTATCCCTGAGAAAATACTTCGTCATGTCGTCCTTTCCGGCCCAGTTCCCGAAAAAGGGCGTCAAAAAGGCCGCTCCCCCTTTCGGGATTACGGCCTTGTCCTCTCCTTGATTTACATTTTAGGTGTCGATGGACTCTCTGATCATGTTATATTTCCCCTTTGTTTAGGAGAAACTCGAAATAGTGTGCATTTTTGATTGCTATACAAAAGAAAAATGTGATAATAACTGGTTGAATCTATCAGAAAAACGTGTTACATTATTTGTAAATTATAGCTGTGGCGGTGATTTCAATGAAGCGAAATGCGATTTCTGATTTGATCAACTGGAAAAACAGCGCGGACCGCAAGCCGCTGGTCATGCGCGGCGCACGCCAGGTTGGCAAGACCTGGCTGATGCGGGAGTTTGGGCAGAGCTGCTACAGCAGCTTTGTCTACTTCAACTTTGATGAAGAAGATGAATTGAAGTCTATTTTTGAGACCAATAAGAACCCCCAGCGCATTATTGAACTGCTCTCCCTGATTGCCGGAGAAAAGATTCTCCCTGGGGAGACGCTGATCATTTTCGACGAGATCCAGGAATGCCCCGAGGCGCTGAATTCGCTCAAATACTTTAAAGAGAAAGCCAATGAATACCATGTCATTGCGGCAGGAAGCCTGCTTGGGACACTGCTGGCTCAACCGAAGTCCTATCCGGTGGGCATGGTCAACTTACTGGATCTCTATCCGCTGACTTTTGATGAATTTCTGGAAGCCACAGACGAGGCGCTCTATGCCTATTATGAGAGCATCCATAAGGATCAGCAGATCGAGGAAATTTTTCACAACCGCCTGCTGGAGGCCTACAACAACTACCTAATCATTGGCGGGATGCCGGAGTGCGTTGCCTCCTGGGTGAAAGAGAAAGATCCGGCCAAAATTTCTCAAATTCAAAGAGAGCTGATTGAGATTTATGAAAACGACTTTTCCAAGCACAATGGCAAGGTCAACAGCGGGCGGATCTTGATGGTCTTCCGCAGCATTGTCTCCCAGCTTGCCAAATCTAATGAGAAGTTCATCTATGGCGCTGTGCGGCAAGGCGGCAGAGCCCGTGATTTTGAGGAGGCGATCGAGTGGCTGGTCTCGGCGGGAATGCTGAACCGCATCTACAACGTCTCCAAGATGGAGCATCCCCTCTCTGCCTTTGACAAGCTGGATCAATTCAAGCTCTTTCTGTTTGATACCGGCCTGCTCAAGCACATGGCGGGCATTGACAACAGCGCGATCCTTCTGAAATCCGATTACCAATTCAAGGGGCCGCTCACGGAGAACTACGTCCTGCAGCAGCTTCGCGGGCAATTTGCGGTGGAACCACGATACTATTCTGACAAAAATGGAGAGATCGACTTCGTTCTACAGCATGGGATGGACATCATTCCTGTCGAGGCAAAGGGCGGCGAGGAAAAATCCGCTCCGTCCTTTAAGCGGTATATCTCTGAGCGTCACCCCAAATATGCCATCCGCTTTTCGAAGAGAGGGTACCGCAAGGACGGAGCCATTACCAATATTCCGCTATACCTGGTCAGAAAGACAAAAGAGCTTTTATGATTTGCCGCTTTGAAAAGAGGGCCTATATCTCATAGCTCTTCCAACACCGTCAAAACTTTTTTGTTAACAGACAAATCCCTCCCCCAAAAGATTTAAGGTCAATACTGACGCAGATTGTGATATTGCATCAGATCTTGAGGCGTTCCTTCAAATCCCTAATTCCATCCGAATCATCAACAGACATATGTCCAATCAACGATCATTACTACAGTAATGATGCCTGAATAGCAAGTCACCACAAGTCCTTCCCAAAGTGGTAAGAGCCAGTTTAAAACGGCCCCTGAAAGCAATCGCTCTCTAACCTCACCACGTCATCCAGCGGGACGCTCGTCCCATCCTGCAAAACCAGGATCCGCGCCGCCTCATCGATCTTCTTCAGCCGACCGGTGACGGTGACATAGGCCCCGCCGTCCTTCCGATCGTCCGGCCGGAACCAGGTGACCGTGACCTCCGGCTGCTCCCCGATGTGCTCCAGCAGGACCGCCTGCCGTCGATCCAGCTCTGTCTTGGTGTCCTCGTCCAGCTCCACCCGCCGGTCCGTCAGCCGAGCGGTCTCCGCAATGGCGGCCCCGTGGCCGGAGAGGGCGGCGAAGGGGCTGAAGATGGCCGCCCGATCAGAAATAGGCATCCGGGGATGCTTCTTTGAAGTGGGGTGGGGTAAATGGAGGATGTCGTCGTATTTCCCGCTCATGCCTGATGCCCTCCGATGGTCTCATTCCGCTCCCGGGCGGTGGCGCCCTCCTCCAGGTTCATGCCTTTCAGGATGGCGTTTTTGCCGTATTTCTTCTTGATGCCCAGCATGGCCTCCTGGATCTTCCGCTCCTTGGCGTGGGCGGCCTCGTCCACCTGGACCTGCTGTTCTTTTGCGGCATAGTCGGTGAACAAATCCAGCTGTTCCGTCTCCTCCACCTTGGAGACGCTGGCCTCATCCAGCAGCTTGTTGGCGCTGATACTCAACCGGCGGATCAGAAGATTCGGGTCCACGATCCGGTCATAGAGGGCTGTCACCGCTCTCAGCAAATCACTGGACAAAGAGGTATATGGGAAGTTCTCCGTCCCCACTGCGTGCTTGGGGATCTTCCGCCCATAGCGGTCCGTCGTCACCGAGCCCCGATAATTCCGGCTTCGTTGGGGATCGGTGAGATTTTCAATGTCATAGCCCACGGTGAGCACCAGCTGGTTGGTCGCCAGCCCCTTGTCCACCAGATCCAGGGCCAGGGCGTCCGCCATCTCACGCACCACCAGTCTGGCCTTCTGGAAGTCGTAGGGACACTGGAGCACCTGGCCGGAGACGATGCACTTGTTCTCCGGCCTGTACGACTTCGCGTCTGCGATGGTGCAGGGCTCCCAGCCCCAGGCGTGGTCAATCAGGATCTCGGCGTTGACGCCAAACAGCTTGTACAGCAGGTCCTCGTTGTAGTAGTCCGTGTCCTTCCCGATGGAGCACCGGGCGATGTCTCCCATGGTGTAGAGGCCGTGGGCCTCCAGCTTGGCGGCGTAGCCCCTGCCCACCCGCCAGAAGTCCGTGAGGGGCCGGTGATCCCACAGAAGTTTCCGATAGGTCATCTCGTTCAATCGGGCAATCCGCACACCGTCTTTGTCCGGCTGGACGTGCTTGGCTACGATGTCCATGGCCACCTTGGCCAGGTACAGGTTGGTTCCCATCCCTGCCGCCGCAGTAATACCGGTAGTCTGCAAGATGTCAAGGATCATGGTCCGTGTCAGTTCCCGGGCGGTCATGTGGTAGGTGTCCAGGTAGTTGGTCAGATCGATGAACACCTCGTCGATGCTGTAGGGATAGATGTCCTCCGGGGCCACGTATTTCAGATAGACGCTGTAGATCTTGGTACTCCAGTCGATATAGTGGGCCATCCGGGGCGGAGCCACCAGATAGTCCAGAGCCAGGGATGGGTTTTCCCGCACCTCCGGGTTGTGCCA
>ERZ827423.1807-NODE-1807-length-19336-cov-3.973342_pt1 | contig 19336 bp, 14 predicted proteins | sample MGYA00519775_ERZ827423 | MGnify/ENA primary metagenome ERZ827423 (study PRJEB31778, sample SAMEA3449296) | human gut metagenome | biome: human gut; feature: human-associated habitat; material: faeces | place: United Kingdom | collected 2010/2012 ...
AATTTTAATGAAAAGAAGGGCTTCATCTGCGATATGGATGGTGTCATCTACCATGGCAACCATATCCTGCCCGGTGTAGCAGAATTTATCCAATGGCTGCACGATGAGAATAAGGAATACCTTTTCCTCACCAATAACAGCGGCTATACCCCCCGGGAGTTGAGCCAAAAGCTCGCCCGCATGGGTCTTGATGTTTCGGAGGAACATTTCTACACCAGTGCGCTGGCCACCGCCGCTTTCCTCAAGGAACAGGCACCCGGCTGCTCGGTCTTTGCCATCGGCGAAGCCGGCCTTTTGAACGCCCTGTATGACGTCGGCATCACCATGAATGATGTCAACCCCGACTATGTAGTCGTCGGCGAGGGTCGCTCCTATTCCCTGGATACCCTCACCAAAGCCACCAATCTGGTCATGGCCGGTGCTAAACTCATCGGCGCCAATTCCGATGTTTCCGGTCCCATCGAGGAAGGCATCGCACCCGCCTGCCGGGCGCTGGTCGCCCCCATCGAAATCGCCACCGGCAAGCAGGCGTATTTCTGCGGCAAGCCCAACCCCCTGATGATGCGTACCGGCCTGCGGATGCTGCAATGCCACTCCGCCGAAGCCGTTATGGTCGGTGACCGCATGGATACCGATGTCATTTCCGGCATGGAAAGCGGTATGTCCACCGTTCTGGTGCTTTCCGGCGTTTCCACCCGGGAAACGCTGCACACCTATGCCTACCGCCCTACCATGGTGCTGGATGGCGTCGGCGATATCCCCGTTGTTGCCCGGCAGCAAAAGGGGTGATTTCTCCCTATCATACCAACAGCCGCAAGTATCGCTACTTGCGGCTGTTTTGTCGTGCTTTTGTCCGCTGCGGTTAAAGCGCCCGCAAAAGGCCCGTCACTCTTATATACTCCTGCTCCAGCGCAGGAAAGGCTTGCCTTGCGGCTGTTATGTCGCCTCCCCGTAAAAGCTCGGTGACGGCTGCGGCATGCCGGTAAAGGCAGCCAAACCCAAGGCTTAAACAAATCCCCTTTAGGGTGTGCGCCGCACGGAAGGCTTCCTGCGTATTATTGCCGTCCAGCGCCTTTTCCAAATCCCCGAAGCTGCCGTCAGCGGCAAATTTCTTTATAAACCGCTTGGTGATCTCCGCATTGCCGCCAAGCCGTTCAATGACCGGCTTCAGCTCGGAGCCGATAGCATCATAGAACTGCTGCAGATCACTCATCGTTACCATCTCCTTTTTTCGTCTGCTGTGAAATCATTTTCAGAAGCTGCCCGACATTCAGCGGCTTTGAAAGGAACCCGGTCATCCCGGCGTCGGTGCAGGCGGTCATATCCTGGCGGAACAGGTTCGCGGTCAGCGCAATGATCGGTACCGTTTTTGCATCGGCACGGTCCATCGCCCGAATTCTCCTTGCTTCCTCCAGTCCGTCCATCCCGGGCATCGTCATATCGGTCAGCACCGCATCAACGGCACCCACCGCCGAGCACGCAAAGTAACCCACGGCCTCCCTGCCGTTATATGCTCTTATCACATTCGCGCCGGCATCGGTCAGCATGTATTCCGCTATCTGCATATTAAGCTCATTATCCTCAACCAGCAGGATATTCAGCCCGTGAAGCGAAATATCCTCCCGCTCCTCGGTCTTATCCTCCACCGGCTTATCGGCATACTTGTAGGGCAGAATGATCTCGAACCGTGTGCCTACTCCCTTTTCGCTTTCCACGCTGATCTGCCCGTCCAGCCGCTGCACCAGCTTTTGCACGATGGCAAGCCCAAGGCCGACGCCGCCGAACCGGCTGCTCCCGGCCTCGCTCTCCTGCGAAAACGGTTCAAACATTTTCTCCTGGAATTCCCGGCTCATGCCGATGCCGTTATCCTCACAGACAAAGCGTACCTCGGCAAAGCCCTCTTTTTCCGGGCTGGGCATTTGAGAGACCGAAAACCGAACGGTTCCTCCCGCATGGCTGTACCGCACGGCATTGGCAATGATATTCATCATGATCTGTCGCAGATACAGCGTATTACCCTCCAGCGGCTTCTGTTCGCCGCTTATCTGCGGGGGCTCCAGCTTGATCCCGCGGGCCTTGGCGCGTTCCTCCGTCACGATATACAGCTTATGCACCGCATCGGCAAGCAAAAATGCCGATCCGCTTTCCGCTTCCTCCGCAGACCCTGCATCCACCTTGTTGATGGTCAAAATATCATTGACCAGCTCCAGCAGATATTCCGCGGCAGCCTTTCCCTTGCTCCGGCAGCTTTCCAGCAGCGTTGTATCGGTCGGGTTGCGGTCGGCGATCTCCAGCATACCAAGAATAACATTGATGGGTGTGCGGATATCATGGCTCATCCGGCGCAGCAGCTCCGTCTTGCTCCGATTTGCAAGGGCCTCGTTGCGGGCTGCGGTTTTCAGCTTTTCCTGATATTCCAGCTCGGCCTTTTTCTGCTCCCCTATGCTCGTCCTGGCCAGTATAAAGGAATCGAACTCTCCGTTTTCGTCCCGGTTCTGCGGGATGATCTTGTCATTGAGCCATTCGCCCGAGATGTCCTGATAATCATATTCCACATAGTCGTCGCTGCCCAGCCGCTGCCGGATGGTCTGCGGATTCAAAAATGCAAGGTATCCCTCCCGGTATTGCTCCCCAACAAGGCTCATGAACCGATCCAGGAAGCTTTGGTCGGCCGGGCCGGATGTGCTCACCTCGCCCCATTTTTCCGGGTACTTCAGTATTTCAAAGCGCCCCGCCCGCATATCCACTATCACCGTCATAACGTAAATATGACTGATAGATCGAATGATCTCGTACTGTCGGCTCATTTCACGGTTGTGAGAAACGATGGTCCGGTAGTACAGCGTAATGGCCAGTGTTGCGGCAATCACATAGACCCCAAGCACCAGAAATATCATGCTGCGGCAGCCTGCAAAAATCTCCCGTGAGGGGTAAAAAACATAAATATCGTAGCTGCGGCATTTGGCGCTTCCGCCGTAATAATATGTGCCGTTACACTCAAATCTGGTCAGCTCGCCACCGTTTTTCGCCGCTGCAAATGCTGCGATCTCCGGGATTTCCGAAACGATTTTAGTCCCCTGCGCGGAATTGGAGGCAACCACCGTATTCCCCTCGGTGATGTACAGCGACCCGCCCAGGGCGGTTTCATTGGAAGCAAGCAGGTTTTTTACCGGGGTATAATGGGCCATCAGCTTGTCGCTTTCCTGCCTCATCGCGCAAAAAATGACTCCTTTTGCATCCTTCCTTGCGGCAGCCGCAATATCATAGGTTTGCCCCTCGTGGGTGATGCGTGCCGAAAAGATCTTTTTGGGAAAGGTCAGTAGCGACGAAACGGACGGGTTGAGAATATACTCCTTCCACACCCGGTAGTCCCCCATCTTGTCCGTAACAATCCGGCTGTCCGGCATAAGCGTTTCATCAAGGATCAAAATGCAGGCCAACCGCTGGCTTTCCATAAATACGGTAAGGTATTCACTTTTCGCCTTATCCGGCAGCAGCGCCAATGTATCCCCCACATCCTCCGCCTGCTCGGTCAGCCGCATAAGGCTCTTTACCTTATCCGACGTCAAAAACTCATCATAATCATTACATTGCTTTTTCAGGTCGCTGATGTGCCGTTCCATCGTATTCTGTGCGGTATTAAGGCTGTCGGCGGTGCCGAAATACAGGGCGATCGCCATGATCACCACACCGAGAAAGATGATCGCCGTGGCTATGATCTCGGTACGGTTGCGGGAGCGCCGGTCGGTTCTGCGGTTTCTCATCATGCTCCGTCCCCCTTCAGCGCAAAGTCCACATCCAAATCATACTTTTCCAGAATACTGCGAATGGTACCGTCCTTTTTCATCTCCTCCAGTACCGCCGTCAATTCGGCAGCCTGCTCTCTGCCTGTCTCCTTATTAAACGCCACCCCGAGATCGGCCTTCAGCAGGATCTCATCCAGTATACGGTAGTCGCCGGTGATGTTCTTCATATGGTCCCGGCAGGCGGTTTCGTGTCCGGCGCAGGCATCCACATAGCCCTTTTTCAGTGCCGCAAAAACCGACGGCATCGTAGAAAAGCTGTACACCTTTTTGACCGAAACGCCCGGTACAGCATCGGTTAAAAACAGCATTTCCGGCTTGGAGCTGTTCTGCACGGCAATGCACTTGTCATTGAGGTCGCAAAGGCTGTAAATATTACTCGTTGCATTCACCGCAACGACCTGCCTGCTGTGCATATATGGGCCGGCCCAGGCGTATTCGTCCTCACGGTCGTTCATAGAAAAGCTGCCCCACAGGCAGTCCACCGTCCCGGCATTCAAAAAGGTATCCTTATCCTGCCATACGATCTGCCTGAACTCCGCCTTCTTTTCAAGCCTGCGGCACGCTTCCGATGCAATTTCCACATCGATCCCGGCAAAATTCCCATTATCATCCAAATAAAAATACGGGGAATAAATATCGCTGCCGATCACCAATGTGCCGTTTTTAGGCGCCTCCGGCTGCGGGCTCCTCCCCGCACACCCCGTAAGCCCTAAAAACAGCACTGCCAGCACCAGCGCCGTCATTTGCTTTATGGCTTTGCCCATTATGAAAGCCTCCCGTCCCTCTCTGTTGTCCTTTTCGCAGCCGCCCCGGTGTGTTCCCGAAGGCAGCGTAAAACCCCTTACTGATAGATATCATGCACCGCTTTCCCGATGACCTCCGTAAGGCACTCGACCAAAAGCGGGTTAAAGCATCCGCATTCCCCGTCCCGTATCATCCGTAGCGCTTCCTCCGGCGTATAGGCCTCCTTGTAGCTGCGCACGCTCACCAGTGCGTCAAATACATCTGCAATGCCGGCAACCTGTGCCGCAATGGGGATATCATCCCCGGAAAGCCCGTCGGGATAGCCCCGCCCGTCATATCGCTCGTGATGCCATCGGCAAATTTCAATGGCATTTTTCAGCTGCGGCTCATCCTGGGATGCCGAAAGGTCACCGCTTTTCAGAATCTCCTCGCCGAGGACAGCATGCTGTTTCACCACCGCATATTCCTCCTCGGTCAGCTTGCCGGGCTTATTCAGTATGTCTGGGTCAATTCTCACCTTTCCGATATCATGCAGCGTGGCCGCCGCTGCAATCAATCCGCAATCCTTCCACGCCAGCCCGTACCGGTCTGTTTTCAGAATCAACCGTTCCAGCAGCAGCATCGTTATCTTTTTCATCCGCAGGATATGCCCTGCGCTTTCACCGTTGATGCATCCGACCACATTACTCATAATATCGATCATGATGTGGCTGTTTTTCTCCTTCTCACGCGCCTGCTCGGAAAGCATCGAAAGCATCCTGCGCTGCTTGGCGTACAGCTTTACGGTATTGCGGATGCGCTGTCTTACCACCTTGGCGTCAAAGGGACGCCAAATAAAATCGGTAACCCCCATTTCAAAGGCCCGACGGATATCGTCGGCATCATCATCCGCTGTGATCATTATGACGGGAATATCCTCCAGAAGATGCTTTTCACCCATCTCCTCCAGCACCGCAAAGCCGTCCATCACCGGCATGATGATATCCAGCAGCACCACCGAGATCTGTGCTCCGTATTGCGTCAGCAGCTCCATGCATTCCCTGCCGTTTGCGGCCTCCAGGATCTCAAAGCCCTCCCCCAGCAGCTCGCCCAGCAGCTCTCGGTTAAATACCGAGTCATCCACAATCAAAACCAGCTGTTTTTCGGCTTGCTTTTCGTCCGGGTCTTTGGTGTTCCTGGCAAGCTGCCATTCGGTGATCACCGTATTCTTTTTATTTTTCGCACGGTACATTATGCGGTCTGCACGATAAACCGCATCAGCAGCCGGCTCATTTTGGGCCATCGCGCATCCTATGCTCGCCGAAAGCCGGAAATTCCCGAAGGCGCCATGCTGCACCGTGTTGATTTCCCGCCGGATGCTCTCAAGAATATGCTCGGCCTCATTGGTCGTGTTGGTTGGCAGAAGGAGCAGCAGCTCATCCCCGCCGAACCGTACCAGCATATCCTGCTCCGCTATATTATTGCGGATGATCTGCGCCACCACGGAAAGCGCCGCATCTCCCGCATCATGCCCGTAGGTATCGTTGCACAGCTTAAAATCATCAATATCAATGACGGCAACCCCGCCGCTGATGCGTCTGTCCCGCAGCTTTTTTTCGTAATAGCTGCGGTTCAACCCGCCGGTGATGGGGTCTTTATACTGTTCCTTCTCCATCCGCCCGTGAAGATTTTTATAATAGTCTGCGATCCGGCCAAGGTCGGTAACGTACAGCATCGCATGACGGCCATCCCCGCAGCGCAGGAAGATCAGCCGTTTGCAGTCGGTATCCTCCCCGCCGAAAACCTCATAGCGTCCATGCTGCTCCAGCTCCTTTTGGACCCTTTCAAGCCCCAGCGCCGCAAGCAGCTTTTGGCGGTTTTCCCCGTCGGCGTTTTCCGTCAGTCGCCCGGCCCATTCGGCATAAGCGCCGTTTTCTCCGGGCGTTTCCTCACCCGTACACGGGGAAACCGTCTTATATGTTCCGTTTTGCAGGTCAATTTGCAAAACCGCATCAAATACAATCCGTGCCTGCTCCGGCAGCATCTGCATTTCGGTCATCCGGCCGGTCCCCCTCTCTTTCAGGTCAAAAAACGCTCTCCGGCGCCTTATGGTCAGCAGCGGGCTGCGGTATTTTCCCACAGCCCGCTATTTTCATCCTATCATCCGTTCAATGCCTTTTCCAGCATCTCACGCATTATATTGGGGTTGCCCTTCCCCTTGGAGGCTCTCATGCACTGCCCCACAAGGAAGCCCAGCGCATTGGTCTTGCCGCCGCGGTAATCCTCAACCACCTTGGGGTTCGCCGCCAGAATATCCCTGACCACCTGCTCCAGCGCAGCGGTATCGTTCATTTGGCGCAGCCCTTTCTCCTCCACCACATCGGCAGCGGTCTTATCGGAGAAGATGATCTCCTCCAGCACCGTCTTACCGGCGGTGGTGGAAATCTCGCCCTTTTCGATCATCGCAAGCATCTCCGCCAGCTTTTCGGCCGAAAGACTGGTATCGGCCAGCATCAGGTTCTTCTCATTGATGATGCGGGTGATATCGCCCAGCAGCCAGTTGCTGATGTTCTTGGGCTGGCAGCTGCCCAGTGCGGCGACCGCCTCAAAATAATCCGCCTTATCGGGATTTTCCGCCATCAGGTTGGCATCAAAATAGGGCAGCTTATACTGCTTCATCAGCCGCAGCAGCTTATCGTTTGGCAGCTCGGGAATGCTCGCCTTGAGCTCTGCCAGACGGCTTTCCTCTACATAAACGGTCTTGAGGTCGGGCTCGGGGAAATAGCGGTAATCCTGGGCATCCTCCTTGGAACGCAGCAGGATATTCTTCCCGGCAATATCGTCCCAGCGGCGGGTCTCCTGGTGGATCTCTCCCCCGTTTTCCAGTATTTCGATCTGCCGGGCCGCCTCATATTCGATCGCCCGGACGGTGGCGGAAAAGCTGTTGACATTCTTCATCTCCACACGGGTGCCGAATTCGGTGCTGCCCTCGGGGCGTACCGAAACATTGACATCGCAGCGGATCGAGCCCTCCTGCATCTTGCAGTCGGAAATACCGAGATACTGCAAAGTCGCTTTAATGGTATCCAGGTAGGCCTTTGCCTCGGCGGAGGAGCGCATATCTGGCTCGGAAACGATCTCGATCAGCGGTACGCCGCAGCGGTTAAAATCCACCAGGCTGCCCGCAAAATCATCGGAATGGATGAGCTTGCCGGCATCCTCCTCAATGTGGATACGGGTCACGCCGATGCGCTTGGTATGCCCCTCCTCATCCACAATGGCGTCGATATAGCCGTTTTCACACAGCGGAATATCAAACTGGGAGATCTGATACGCCTTGGGCAGGTCAGGGTAAAAATAGTTCTTTCTGTCCATCTTGCAGATATTATTGATGCTACAATGCAGGGCATAGCCCATCCGCACGGCATAGTCCACCACGCTCTTATTCAGGGTGGGCAGGGTGCCGGGCATACCGGTACAAATGGGACAGCAGTTGGAATTGACCATGGAGCCAAAGGAGTTTTTGCATCCGCAGTAAATTTTGGTCTTGGTGTTCAGCTCCGCATGAACCTCCAGACCGACAACGATTTCGTATTTCATGTTGCGTCCCCTCCCTTACACCACACTGGCGACCTGGCACAGCCCGCCGCGCATGGTCTCAAATTCCTTGGCAATGCCCAGCAGCTTTTCCTCCGAGAAATGCGGCCCGATGAGCTGCATTCCCACCGGCATCTCGTGGTCCATGCCGATCGGCAGCGAAAGCGCAGGCAGCCCTGCAATATTCACTGTGATGGTGCAAACATCGCTGGCGTACATCTTTAGGGGGTCATGCACATTCTCCCCGATCTTAAACGCAGCGGTGGGGGCGGTCGGCGTCACGATGACATCGCACATCTTAAAGGCCTCATCGTATTCGGCACGTACCTTCTGCTGGAACAGCTTGGCCTTCTTATAGTAGGCGTCATAATAGCCAGAGGACAGCACAAAGGTCCCCAGCATAATGCGGCGCTTTACCTCATCGCCAAAGCCCTCACTGCGGGTCTTTTCGTACATATCATTGAGGTCGGTATAGTTTTCGGCACGGAAGCCGTACTTCACCCCGTCGAAGCGGGAAAGATTGGAGGATGCCTCCGCCGAGGAAATGATATAGTAGGCGGAAAGGCCGTAATCGGTACTGGGAAGACTGATATCCACCACCTTGGCGCCTCGGGCCTCCAGCGTGCGGATAACCTGCCAGATGGAGGCGCCCACCGCTACATCGGCATGCTTATAGAATTCCCGCGGCATACCGATGCGCAGCCCGGAAAAGTCATAGCCCAGCCCTTCGGCGGTCTTGGGATATCGGGTCAGCATGGTGGTCGCGTCATAGGGGTCCTGCCCGCTGATGGTATAAAACAGGTTGGCAACATCCTCCACGCTGCGTCCCATCGGGCCGATCTGGTCAAGAGAGGAGGCAAACGCCACCAGCCCGTAACGGGAAACCGCCCCGTAGGTGGGCTTCAGGCCGATGATCCCGCAGTAGGCCGCAGGCTCACGGATCGAACCGCCGGTATCGCTGCCCAGGGACATCACCGCTTCTCCCGCGGCCACCGCCGCTGCGGAGCCGCCGGAGGAGCCACCCGGGACCTTATCCAGCCCGTGGGGGTTGTGGGTAATGTGGAACGCCGAATTCTCACAGGAGGAGCCCATGGCGAATTCGTCCATATTCAATTTGCCGGTCATTACAAAGTCCGCAGCCTTCAGCTTGGTGATGACCGTTGCATCATAGGGCGGCACAAAGTTCTCCAGCATCCGGCTGGCGCAGGTGGTTTTAATATCCTTGGTGCAGATATTATCCTTGATGCCGATGGGAATACCGGCAAGGGGATGAATCTCCTCTCCTGCGGCGATCTTCTTATCCACCGCTTCGGCGGCCTTTATCGCTTCCTCGGGGGTCGGCGTAATGTACGCCCCGATGCCGTTTTCCACCTTGGAGATCCGAGCATATACATCCTCGGCCACTTCCGCCGCCGAGACCTTTTTCTCTTTCATCAGCCGGTGCAGCTCGCCGCCGGTCATTTTAAACAGTTCCATGTTGTCCTTTTCCTTTCCCTCATTTTCAGCCCACGGTCTTGGGCACAACCACACAGCCGGCCGCTACCTGCGGGGCGTTCTTCAGCACTTCCTCACGCGGCAGCGAAGGCTCCACCACATCCTCCCGCAGGGCCATGGCGTCCTCCACCTTGGGGGAAAGGTCTCCTGCTTCCATTTCGGGCAGCTGTTCCACCATATCGATGATATTCTGCATATCTTTCTGGAATTTTTCCTCCCGCTCCGGCTCTATCGCCAGCCGGGAAAGCTTTGCGATCTTTTTGATATCGATCTCCATATTTTTTAAGAACCCCTTTCTATCAGTTCCAGTAATTCCTGTTCGGTCAAAACCGGCACGCCAAGCTGCTGTGCTTTGGTCAGCTTGCTGCCGGCGGCTTCACCCGCCACCACATAGGTGGTTTTTTTACTCACGCTTCCGGCCGCCTTACCGCCGTTCTTCTCAATGAGGTTCTGCACCTCCTCACGGGAGTAGGTCGGCAGCGTTCCGGTCACCACAAAGGTCATCCCCGCCAGCGCAGCAGAGGCCTGCTTCGGCACCCACGGCTCCAGACCCAGCTCCAGCAGGTCATGGCACAGCCGGCGGTTATTCTCATCGGCAAAATACTGCAGCACGCTTTCGGCCATGACCTCCCCAAAGCCCTCGATGGATAAAAGCTCCTCTTTGGTCGCCGCCTCCACCGCCGGCAGGGAGCCAAACCGCTGCGCCAGCAGCTTTGCCGCCTTATCGCCGATGTTGCGAATCCCAAGACCGAAAAGCAGTGCGCCCAGCTCGTTGTGCTTGGATTTTGCCAGCGCCGAAAGGATATTATCCGCTTTCTTCTGCTGGAAGCCCTCCAGTCCGAGCAGTTGCTCTCTGGTCAGGCGGTACAGGTCCGCCGGTGTTTTGGCCAGCCCGCTGCGCAGCAGCTGCTCGCAAACGGCCTCGCCCAACCCTTCTATGTCCATTGCGTTTCGGCTGCAAAAATGAATCAGGCTCCGCAAGATCTGTGCCGGGCAGCTGATATTGGGGCAGCGAATGGCCGCCACCTCCGGGTCACGCACCAGCAGCGTCCCGCAGGAGGGACAATGGCTGGGCAGCGTAAAGGCAGGCTTGTCCTTTGGGTGGTTCCTTACCGCTATCACCTCCGGGATGATATCCCCGGCCTTCCGCACCACGATGGTATCGCCTATATTCACGCCCAGCTGGTTGATAAAGTCCTGATTGTGCAGGGTGGCGCGGCTTACTGTGGTGCCCGCCAGCTCTATCGGGTCAAATTCCGCCGTCGGCGTTACAGCGCCGGTGCGCCCCACCTGCAATATCACATTCCGCAGCACCGTTTCCTTTTCCTCGGGCGGATATTTATAAGCCACCGCCCACTTGGGATATTTCGCAGTACTGCCCAGTCGCTCTCTATCTGTAAAGCTATCCACCTTTATAACGGCGCCGTCGATTTGATACCCCAGCGTGCCGCGCAATTCTCCTATCTTTTCTACCTGTTTTATGGCGTCCTCTATGTTGTCAAAGACCTTATAATCCGGCGAAACCGGGAACCCAAGCTCCTTCATCAGCTCCAGCGATTTACTGTGGCTTTGGCAGGTCAGACCCTCCAGCTGCTGCACATTAAAGCAGAAGATATCCAATCCTCTTGCCGCCGCGATTTTCGGGTCCTTCTGCCGCAGGGAGCCCGCAGCCGCATTTCGGGGGTTTTTCGCAATGGGCTCCTCCCGCAGCTCCTGCTCCCGCACCAGCCGGTTAAAGCTCCTGACCGGCATATATACCTCGCCGCGCACCTCCAGCAGGGGCAGCGGCTGCGGCAGCCGCAGCGGGATGCTCCGAATGGTACGCAGGTTTTCGGTCACGTCCTCCCCGGTAAAGCCGTCCCCCCGGGTGGAGCCGACCGCCAGCTCCCCGTCGTGATATTCCAGGGATACCGAAAGCCCGTCGATTTTCTGCTCCACCACATAGGTGGGGTTCGGTACCTCCTCCCGAACCCGCAGGTCAAAGGTCCGCAGCTCATCGGTGGAAAACACATCCTGCAGGGAGCCCATCTGTACCTTGTGGGTCACCTCCCGGAAGGTATTCTGCGCCTTGCCGCCCACCCGCTTGGTGGGGGAATTGGGAGAGGCGTACTGTGGATACTGCTCCTCCAGATCCATCAGGTGATGGATCAAGCGGTCATACTCGTAGTCCTCCAGCTCGGGCCGATCCAGATCATAGTACAGATGCATATGGTACTCGACCTTTTTTTCCAGCTCCCGCATCTCTCTGCGAATGTCCTCACTCATCTGCACACCTCCCCAATATAACTAATTTATTATAGCAACTTTACCCGCCGATTACAACATTTGTTTCCCTCATTTTTCACCCGCCAAGGGCGCCGTAGTCCTGTATCATCCCCACCAGGTCGTCCGTCCCGCCGTAAACCTCGGTATAAGCGTCGGGGATCAGCCCCACGATGATGGTTTCCGCCAAAATCACATTACTTTGCGCCTGGCTGCTGATGCGGTACCCCGGCAGCAGCGAAAGCATATCCACCGTCACCTGCAGCTGGATGCGATGCCTTGTCTGGTTGATGCCCGCCTCATCAAACTGGTTGATGATCTTGGTTTTCACCATCCCCACGGGCCGCAGGTGCAGCGTTACCATCGGCCCCCGCCCGGCCAGGAACTGGCTCCCTGAAAGACTGCCCAACGGCAGCTGCAGCGTCATCTGCTTTGTCTCCTGCAGCGTCTGCAATATCTTTTCCAGCAGCTCCCCCTGCAGCCGGTTGATGAGCACCGCATCGGTGGTCAATGCGGTGGTCTCGCCGTTTTGGTTCTGCCTCAAGGTCACAAAGGACTGATACCGCAGCCCGTCCTCCTCCAGTACCGTCAGCACCGCCTGCTGAATGATCCGGTTCACTGCGATTTGCGTTTGACCGGCCGCCGCCTCCCGCACCATCGGGCGTATTCCCGCATCCACCGCGATCACCGCCCCTATCATCGCCGCCAGCGCCAGAATTCTGCCCCATCCCGGCTTTTTCCTCCTCCCCCGGTGCTTGATCCTCACAGCCGCACTCCCCCTTTTAGGCAGTATATTCGGGTGCACGGCACTTTGTGCAAAGCAAAAGACCGAAGCCCCTGAAGAGGCTCCGGCCTTTGGTTTAATTCAGGTTTTAGTCAGCCAGCATCTGATACAGTGTGGCTTCAATGTACGGGCCCCACCACTCAAGATAACCCTTCTTGGTCGGGTGAATGGCATCACTCATGTAGGATCTCCACAGAGAGTCACCGGTCTTTACATTCTCGTACATTGCATCGTTATGCCACAGATCCAGAACAGTGAAGTCATCGCCCCACTTTTCGTCCAGCTCATGGCAGCGTTCTATCATAGTTTGGTAGATAACGGCGTTCTGGCCGCCGGAATAGGTCATTTCATCCTCGAAATAGGTTCCGGTAATGACCAGTACACGTGCACCCCAGGTTTCCTTGGCATAGGCGGTGATGGCTTCCAGTGCGCCGGTGGTGGTCACCTCGTCAAAGGTCGCCGGGTCAAAGCTGTCGCTTACGGTGCCGGTTTCGCACTGACCCTTGGAGTCATTGGTGGAAAGCTGAACAACCACCAAATCCAGATCGGGATCGGTTTCGGCATTATGAGTACGAAGACGATTAATATAGGAGGAGTCAGCGGAGATCGAACCAGCAACACCGCCGCCGATGGAGCCGTCAATGGAGGCAAGGAAGGTTCCGCCTTTCACCTCGATGGTGGAAATGGTGCCGTCCAGCGCATCAATGAACAATGCCGGAGATGTCTTGCCGGAGCCAAAGCCCTGGAATACCGAGGAACCAAGCCACAGGAGTTTCTTGCCCTTAATGGGGCTGTCCGCGTTCATGGTAAGGGTCTCGGGGTTGTACTTGTCGCTGTTGCCCTCATTTTTCATGCCGGTAACGGAAACCAGCTGCTGTACGGTGCTGGCGCCGACCATAATGATAAACGCAAGGAGAACTGCCAAAATCCGCAGGATGACCTTCTTGGTGGTGCGGCCGCTCTTCTGCTTGGCCACCGCTTCACGGGTCACCGCAGGCTCGGTCTTGGGGCGTGCGGGAACAGCCTTACCGGCAATAACATTTTCCAGAGCCGCTTCAATTACAGGGGTCCACAGGGCGTAGCCCTTCTTGGTGGGATGGATCTGATCGTTCATGCAGGAATGCTTCTTGGCTTCCTTGGTGTTCAGCTCACGGTCATTCCACAGGTCAATTACGGCAACATCCCACTTCTTGGCGATGGCATACAGCGCCTCTACCATGTCCTTATACTCGGGGGAAGCATTCTCGGGATTGGTGTAGAACGCCACAGGGCAGTTCCAGGTCTTTTTGGCGTAATCGATGATATACTCGATGGCGCCGCAAACGGTCTTGGTATCAAAGGCTTCCCCGGCAGCCGCTACCTTGCCCAGCGGTTTTTTCTTGGTAGCATCGTTGGTGGAAAGCTGGCAGACAAACAGATCGCAGGGGGTCTTGGGATCCAGCGCCTTCAAACGAGCCACATAGCTCTTGGCGTTGTCATCCACCAGTGTCGTTCCGCTTACCGCTTCCTTCACGCAGTTGGCGCCGGTGCGGGTCGCCACCATGTCAACAAAGGACTTGCCATAGGCGGCAAAGCCCTTGGTAACCGAAGAACCGAGAAAGACAATGCTCTTGCCCTTCAGGGGGCTGTTCGGTACCTTCTCCAGGTTTTCGGGGTTATACTTACCGCTCAAGTTACCGCCGTTCAGCAGGCCGAATACCCGAATGAGCACGATAACGGCAATCACCGCCAGAACGATCAGCAGCATGGTCAGGCCATACTCCATCACACCACTGGTGCAGTATTCTTTACATACCTGTTTTGTTACGCCCAATGCAGAGGCTACCGCCGTAAAAATCGGGTCGAGCAAGGACGAATAGAAAATCGCACGCCAGAATGTCAGCATATTTCCTCCTTCGGCTGCTGTTGGCTCCTTACCAGCGGCAGCACATTTCTTTGGATAGTTTTTGGGTTAAATTGTTTTTCTAAAATGGTTGGCCGACCAATTTAATTACAATATACCCCTTGCCCCTACCGCTGTCAATACACCAAATCAACTTTTTACATATAGATATAAAACCTGCGTTATATGTTGGTGAAAATGCTCAAAAAAACAGCCTTCCCCGCAGGAAAGGCCGTTATTTTCAGTTCCGCAGCAGCCGTACCGCTTCGCCCAGCTGCCCCACCGGGATAAATTCCGCTTCGGGGTAGTCGGCAGGGTCCATCGCCTTCATCGAGCTTCTCGGCAGCAAAAACCGCCGGAACCCCAGTCGGTAGCCCTCCCCTACCCGCTGCTGGATCTGCGGGGTGGAACGGATCTCCCCCGCCAGGCCGATCTCTCCCAGCAGCAGCATATCCTCCGGGATGACCTTATCCAGCAGGTTGCTCAAAATGGCCATCCCCACCGCAAGGTCGGCCGAAGGCTCGTCCGCGCGCATCCCGCCGGCCGCGTTTACGAATACATCAAGGTTCCCCATGTAAAAGCCCGCCCGCTTTTCCAGCACCGCCAGCAGCATCGCCGTCCGGTTCATATCAAAGCCGGTAGCCACCCGCCGGGGATTGCCGAAGCTGGTTTTGGTCACCAGCGCCTGTATTTCCACCAAGATGGGCCGGGTGCCCTCCATCAGGCAGGTGATGCAGCTGCCGCTGCAATCCAGCGGCCGCCCCGAAAGCAGCGCCTCGCTGGGATTGGGGACCTCCCGCAGGCCGGTCTGTCCCATCTCAAATACACCGATCTCATTGGTGGAGCCAAAGCGATTTTTATTTGCCCGCAAAATGCGGTAGCTCAGGTTTTTATCCCCCTCAAAATAGAGGACGGTATCCACCATATGCTCCAGCACCTTGGGGCCCGCTATATTGCCGTCCTTGTTTACGTGGCCGACGATAAACAAAGGGATCTCCTGCCCCTTGCAGGCTTCTATCAGCAGCAGCGCCGACTCCCTGACCTGCGAAACGCTGCCCGGGGAAGAACTGACAGCGGAAACCGAAAGGGTCTGGATGGAGTCCACCACCACAATATCCGGCTTATTCTCCAGTATCGTTTCCCTGATCTGCTCGGCATCGGTGGCGGCGGTCAGCAGCACCCGTTCCCCGGTCACACCCAGCCGGTTGGCCCGCAGCTTGATCTGCCGGGGACTTTCCTCGCCGGAAACATACAAAACCCGCAGATCCCCCTCCAGGGTACGGCACATCTGCAGCAGCACCGTGGATTTCCCGATGCCGGGATCACCGCAAACCAGCACCGCCGCCCCCGGTACAATGCCGCCGCCCAGTACCCGGTCCAGCTCCTCCATCCCGGTGTGATACCGCACCGTTTCGTCGGCATCCACGGCGTCCAGCGCCATCACCGGAGAAGGCTCCCTTGCCACGGCGGGCAGCCCCTTTTTCTCCTTGCCGATGATCCTTGTCTCCTCCACCAGCGTATTCCAGCTGCCGCAGTCGGGGCAGCGCCCCTGCCATTTGGCGCTTTCGTAGCCGCATTCGGTACAAACATAAATGCTTTTTTCTTTTACTGCCATGCCGTTTCCTTTCTATTTGCCGTCCCCCGGCAGATGCTTCCTGCGCTCCGGGGTGACTTTCTTGCCTATTCCGTCGGCTGTAATGCGTTCCCGCCTTATCATCCGTTTCAATCTTCCGTCCGCAAAGATTTCACCCGCCCGACGCCGTTTCATACTCCATCAATGAAGCAGCAATAAGGAACGCCAACGTCCCCTGATACTGCTCCCGCTGCAAATTCTCCGCATCCTGCGGATTGGATAAAAACCCGCACTCCACCATCACGGCGGGGTTACCGGTATTATTGCACAGGATATACAGCGATGAGTCCGCTTCCTTGATCCTCCGGCGGTTATCGGTTTGCAGGTGCCCCGCTATATTTTTCTGGATCAGTCCCGCCAGCCGTTCGCTGCCTTCGGCCTTGCCGTAAAAAACCTGTGCCCCATGCACATAGGACTGCGAAAAGTGGTTCTGGTGGATACTCACCCCCACCGCCCCCGGCGTTCCTGCCATGATTTTCAGGCGGTTTTCCAGATCGCTGCGCTTTTGCTGCCGCACCGTTTTGGCGTTCTCATCGGCCAGCAGGGTATCGGTTTCTCGGGTCATCACCACACGGTAGCCCAAAAGGGTCAGCATTTTCCGGGCTTTTTCGGCAATGGCAAGGTTGATTTCGCTTTCACGAATACCGCCCGATACCGCGCCCCCGTCCATCCCGCCGTGGCCCGCATCCAGCACGATCACCGGCTTATTCTCCACTGCACCGGACTGCACCCGAAGGGCCATACGATCGTCGAGGGCGGTAAGGAAATACCCGCCCCCTACCACTGCGATGGAAAACGCAAATATCAAAGCTGCACGGTACCACAGCTGCTTCATTTGGATCACCCCCGTGCAAGCCTATGCGACGGGGCGGCGGGCTATGTCCCCCGGTGCGGCAGGGGCAAGCTGCTTCCGATTTCTATTGTACCAAAAGAACCGGCGGTGTCAATAGAAAAAGAACAAATTTTCGTTCCTGTGGTGTTTTTAAGGGCGAAGCCCACAAAGGCCCCGCCCAAGGGTTTCGTTCTGTTTTTTCCATGGCGAACCGCAAATCCCATCTTCCGTTTACAGCCTATCCCTGCGGTATGATCCTCGTTGGCGTCGCATCCGCTACAAAAATCATACTGTCATAAAGCACCGCAGGCGGCTGGAAAATGCGGTAGCTTGGCGGAAGCAGCCGCATCACCGGCGAGTAATGCTCTCCTAGATTACCCATATAGGAATATTCGTAAATCTGTCCGCCCAGCTCGGTATCTTGCGGGACTTTCGCAAAATCAAGCAGGCAGATATCGTACCCGGCTTCCCTTGCCGCTTTCGCCAAGGGGTCACGGGAATAAAACACCTGATCAGTACGCCCTGCGGAGGAACCGGTCGGCATATTGCAGCGGGTCCTGTAAAAATCCGTGCCGATTGCATAGTAGCCGTTTTCCGCTTCCTCGGATAATATCTTCCCCATCGACTCATAACTGCCCCATTTTGCAATATGGCTGTTATGCCCCGTCACAAAAATGCGCTCACGGCCGTTTTGCTGCTCCTGTCGGAGGATCCACTTTGCATTTTCCGCCATAAACCGGTCTCTTAATGCACCGCCGTCAGCCGTTGAATTGCTTTGCAATTCATAATACTGCAACAGCATATCGGCACAGTGCAGCGCCTTTTCCGGTGCCCCGCCGGTTTTCAGTTCCTCTTTAATCTGTTTTAGCGCCTCCGCTTGAGCATCGCTCAAAGGTTCCCCCTCTGCCGGCTCCCCAAATCCCATCATGTCGATTTGATACTCCGCGCATGCCTCCGTTAAAAGCCGGAACGTATGGGAGACCCTTTGCATATCAAACCCGTAAAAGCGAATGTCCTCACCCGCCGAAGCGGTTTTATTGTACTCCCGCAGATAGGAGATCAGCTCGGTCATCTCATTCGTGCGGTAAATGGCAAACCCGATCGCCGCCGCAGCCCGCTCGGCCGTGTATATATCGGTTAACCTGCTCACAGCCGCCGTAATCCCCCTCAAGCGCAAACGCCCTAACACCGCAGTCCTCCACCAGCCGCTTGAATACCTCCAGCTTTAATTGCTGAAACTCTGCATTCCCATGCGTTGCTTCCCCCAGGGCGATGATCTTTTTATCCTCCGGGATCGAAAGGTTTTCCACCGGCGCCGCATATTTCCTGAACTCATCCGCATTTGCGGCGTTCCCGGTAGAAAGCCCGCCCAAACGCATGAATACCGTTGAAAACAGGATTGCCGCAATTAAAAAACTCAATATGACATATCTTATTTTGAAACGCCCTTTTTTCTTCATCACCGATAACACCTTTTATCAAAATTCATTTGTGCTGCCCGTTCCCGACATTACCCGATCTCGTGCAGCAATTCTTCAGCGGAAAGCTCAAACAGCTTTGCAAGGGCGATCAGGTTCGAGGTGCTCGGGTCGGAGGTCCCGTTCTCCCATTTGGAAACCGCCTGCCGGCTCACCCCGATCGCCTCTGCTACAAATTCCTGCGTCATCTTGCAATCTTCCCGGTGCTGCTTCAAAACCTCACCCAGAGATTTTTTAATGATCGCTTTTTCTTCCCTCACGTCCTTTGATTTAATATACCGCACCAGTGCTTTGATGAGGAGAACACACAAAACAAAAAATGCGATAATCACCGCAAGACCAATGAGAAGCACAAAAGCAAATGTCATTTCTCCAAAAAACTTCAAGCCATCACCTCCTAACGGCTCCATGATAGCGGTTTTTCAGGGTTTCCGCCACCAACTATCACGATACTATCGGTTGCGTTTCGGTTGCAAATGAAAAATCCCGCCGTATCCGGCGCAAAAAGATATCAAATCACTTTCAGTATATCACGGCATCCGCCAAAAAGGCAGTAACATCCCGGCCGCCCCCTCCGCAAAATGCCCTGTGTTCCCCAAATCCAAAATAAAAAGGACGCCCCGCCCATTCTTGCAGCCCCGCCCCCTCGCAAGGAAGGAAAAGTGTGAAAGGGGAACCTTTGCGGGTTCCCCTTTCGCGTAAAATCAGGGCTGCTGCTTTCCCTCCGTAAAATGCCCTGCGTTCCCCAAATCCAAAATAAAAAGGACGCCGCTCGGCGTCCTTTTTATTTTGGAGCGGGTTACGAGGCTCGAACTCGCTACCTCCACCTTGGCAAGGTGGCGCTC
>ERZ827423.1813-NODE-1813-length-19310-cov-42.816983_pt1 | contig 19310 bp, 15 predicted proteins | sample MGYA00519775_ERZ827423 | MGnify/ENA primary metagenome ERZ827423 (study PRJEB31778, sample SAMEA3449296) | human gut metagenome | biome: human gut; feature: human-associated habitat; material: faeces | place: United Kingdom | collected 2010/2012 ...
AGGAGCTGAGCAGCAAGAGCCAGACCGGCTCCGCTACCATCATCATCGGCGGTCTGGGTCTGGGCATGCTGTCCACGGCGGTGCCCATCATCATCGTGGCGGTGTGCATCCTGCTGGCGTTCTTCCTGTCCGGCGGCGCAGCCAGCACGGGCATGGGTCTGTACGGCATCGCACTGGCGGCGGTGGGCATGCTGTCCACGCTGGGCATCACCCTGGCCACCGACGCTTACGGCCCTGTGGCCGACAACGCCGGCGGCATCGCGGAGATGGCCGGTCTGGAGCCGGAGGTGCGCAAGCGCACAGACGCGCTGGACTCCCTGGGCAACACCACCGCGGCCACCGGCAAGGGCTTTGCCATCGGCTCCGCCGCGCTGACGGCGCTGGCGCTGATGGCCTCCTACATCGAGAAGGTCAAGGAGGTGGGCGCGGACGTGACGTTCGAGGACTTCTCCCTGATGAATCCCGTGGTGCTGGTGGGTCTGTTCATCGGCGCGTGCCTGCCCTTCGTGTTTGCGGCGCTGACCATGAACTCCGTGGGCCGCGCGGCGCAGAGCGTGGTGCTGGAGGTGCGCCGCCAGTTCCGGGAGATCACCGGACTGATGGACGGCAAGGCCGATCCCGATTACGCCCGCTGCGTGGATCTGTGCACCAAGGCCAGCCTGAAGGAGATGGTGCTGCCCACGGTCATCGCCGTGGTAACGCCCATCGTGGTGGGTATGATCCTGGGCTTCAAGGGCGTGGTCGGCCTGCTGGCCGGCGCCACCGTCACCGGCTTCCTGATGGCCATCTACATGGCCAACGCCGGCGGCGCGTGGGATAACGCCAAGAAGTACATCGAGGCGGGCAACTTCGGCGGCAAGGGCAGCGACTGCCACAAGGCCGGCGTGGTGGGCGACACCGTGGGCGATCCCTTCAAGGATACGGCGGGTCCCGCTATCAACATCCTCATCAAGCTGCTGAGCATGGTGTCCATCGTGTTCGCGGGTCTGATCGTGAATTACGCGCTGCTGTAAGCGCGGTATACTGTACAGCAAAACGCCGGTCGAAAGACCGGCGTTTTGGCGTGCAGGGGGAAAACCGCCCGTAGGGGACGTCGCCCCTACATCCGCTTATTGGAAATATCCTACGTCGTGAGGTTGTTGTCAGGCTTCGCGCAGGGCGGCCTGCCCTCAGGCCGCCGCTGTTTATGGCGGGCGAATTCGTTTGCTGCGCGGCGGGGTGAGGGCACCCCGCCCTACGGCATGTACGGTGCTGCGCTTTGTGAGGGGCATCGTCCGCCTCTGCACTCTTTACGGGGAGAAACAAATGGTATATGATAGAAAAAAGCGCGAAGGGAGGCGGAGCCATGGCGGAGACAAAGCGGTGTATACAGTGCGGCGCGGTGCTGCCGGAGGACGCCGCCTTCTGCCCCCACTGCACCGCCACGCAGGTGACGCGGCAGGTGCAGGCCGTCCCCCGGCGGCTGGGCTGGTGGAAAATGGCGCTGCTGGCCGTGGGTGCGCTGGCGACGCTGACCGTGGGCGGCTGGGCGCTGTGGGGACGGGAAAAGCCCGCCGCGCAGGAGACGGTGCTGCCCACAGTGACGGCGGCCAATGCCTATGACCGACAGTGCCAGACCTATTACGAGGGCGCGGACGGGGCGCTGTACTGGGTGTTTGCCGCCTTCAGTCCGGCGGGCAGCGACGGGGAGAATTGCCCGAACGGATACCGCAGCCAGCTGATCGCCGCCGGTGAGGAGAGCTGGGGGCCGCTGACGCTGTACGCCTACGACGCGGTGACGGGCAAAAACGCGCGGGAGGCCTTTGCTCCGCTGGTGGAGGACTGGCAGGTGACGGCATCGGCGCAGGAGGGCGACGCCTGCCGCATCGTGATGGAGGACGCCGATTACAGCGCCGGCGGCGCCATGTACGCCCGGGAGCATATCGCCACCAGCCTGTGCGGGCGCAATGAGATCACCTGGATGCTGCACATGCGCAATGGCGACACCGTCGCGCTGACGCAGGTGGAGGAGTACGGGGAACGACCGGCGGTGGACTACCGCTGGGAGAACGAGGACATGACCACTCCGACGGCGCTGCAGGCGCTGCTGGATCGGGCGGCGGAGGAGACGGAGCCGGAGGACGTGGTGACGGTGTATCTGCCCGCTGTGACCTACGACCGGCCGCTGCATGTGCGCCGGGATATGAACCTGATCGGGGACGGCACCGTTATCGCCGGCGGGCTGGTGGTGGAGCCGCTGGCCTATGGGGAGGACAAAGAGGTCTGCGTCAACGTGAAGGACGTGACATTCACCGGTGACGGCGGCGTGGGCTTGCAGGTCATGGGCCCCACATGGGTGCGGGGCTGCCGCTTTACCGGCTGGGACGTGGCGGCGCAGGCGCTGGACGGCGGGTGGATCTGCTCGCAGGAGAACACCTACGACAGAAACGGCGTGGCGCTGGAACTGGACAGCGGCTCGGCCGTGCTGTGCGGCAGCAACATGAACAACAGCCGGTTCCTGCGGAACGGCGTGGCCATCCGCGTGAAGCGGCTGCCGGTGGAGTGGATGACGCTGGAGCTGTACGATTGCAGCTTTTACGGCAACACCGTGGATCTGGACGACCCGCAGGGACTGGCCGTCCGGAGGTAGGAGAAAAACGCCGCGGCTTCCTGTTGCCCGGCGTACAGGAAACGGTGCTGCACTTTTGCCGTATATTACGGGTCACAGGGGAAAAAGCGGGATCGAGGGCACAGCATGACGAAAAAACAGAATACGCCGGTCGTTGGGATGGAAAGCCGCTGCCAATGTGATACGGATCGCCGTGATTATCGGCGCGACGGCGGTATGCATCAGCTACCGCGCATATCGGCAAAATCTGGAAGATCAGATGCCGCAGACTGCGGAAAACCTGTCCCGCGCGGCTGCGGCGCAGGTGACGGCAGAGAGCAAAGCAGGCGACGCTGGCCTTCGCAGATTATCTGCGGATGAATATGAGCACGCTGAACACGCGGGAGCTGGTGCCATTCAGCCGCGAGCTGGATCATATCAAGACGTATCTGTTTCTGGAGCAGCTGCGCTTCGGCGCGGAGCTGCAGGTGGTGATGGACATTGGCACGACAGAGTTTATGCTGCCGGCATTGACGGTGCAGCCACTGGTGGAGAATGCCGTCAAGTGGGGCATCGGAAAGCGGGAGGATGGCGGTACGGTGCGGCTGACCACCCGCATGACGCCGTTAGGCGTGGAGATCGTCGTGTCGGATGACGGCGTCGGCTTTGATACGAAAAAAGCACCGCCGGAGGACGGAGACATTTGGGCATACAGCTGGTGCGCCAGCGGCTGAGGGATGCCTGCGGCGCGAAGCTGGAGCTCAGCAGCCGCGTGGGAGAAGGAACAGTGGCGCGGATCGTACTGCCGAAGGGAGCGTGAATGATGGAGATCGGTGTGCGGTATAGCGGAGGCGTTACGGTGATCGTGCCGCAGGGCAGCATCACGACGTCCGGCGTGGAGGGACTGCGGGCGGCGCTGTCCGGAGAGCCGAAGGGTCACGGGGTCGTCATTGACGCGCGGGGGCTGGAATACCTGTGCCCGGTGGCAGAGGTGCTTGTTCTGGCGCTGTCGCTCCCGGATCTGTTCGCGCCGGAGAGTGTGGCAGCCGCCGGAGGATTGATGGAAGCGCTGAAGATTGTCGTGTATAGGGACAGCCATCACATTCCGACTTAGGTTTCGGTGGCAAAGAGATTAAGTAGTAGCAATTATTCCTGCCCAGACGGCAGCCCTTCCTGCCATTTGCCCAGAAGTAGCAGTAATGGCAATCGTTCGGCTTGTCTGCGGCATAAACAGGCTTGCTCAAATAAAACACCTCCTCTTGTATTTGCCCATGGCTTTGGGCATAAAAAAGAGCGCCTATCCATCCCCAATGCGGGGCAAATAGACGCTCTATGTACATAACGATATTTAATTTTATCTGCTATAACTGCATGGTACTCAAAACATCCGCCTTTTTTGATTAGCAGGTTTTTTAGCACGATTTTTAGTCTGATTAGCAGGAGAGGCATTTTCATTAGCAAGAACGCCCTTTTTCTGCTAAAAATTAGCTGGCGATTTTGTCTTATAACGCAGTTCGATTGTAAGCGCACAATAATCACCCGGCCCGAACAAAGTTACGGCAGAGTCCCGTTCGCGGGACTCTGCCGTCTGTTCATTTCCGTATATGTTCCCGGTGCCGGACTGCCGGGTGCCAGGGCATCAGCTTTTCCAGCTCCTCATGGGTCGGAGATTTGCCCAGATAGGGCAGCATGCGTTACACACACCACCGAGGTCTGCCCCGGGCTTCTGCTTGGGTGAGGCTTAAATATGCTGCCATGAATCTGAAAAAGCTGGCACAATGGAGTTGGAAGAGCTCCATTTTTGCACTGATATTTGTTTGTTACCATCCAAATTACAGGAAAACCCCAGCTTTCGCTTTCTGAAAGCTGGGGTTCTTTGACAGGCTGAGCATCCACCCGCCAAGCGGGTGGATGCTTATTCATTCATGGGCACATGGGCACGGGCGTGAAAGCTTGCTTTTGCAAGAAGAGATTACCAACGACCACGCGTTTCTTGTGTCTTTCCTGTTCACAATCAACGCTGCTTCTGCCGCAGTAGAATGGTGGTACACACCCTATCCGTGATAATTCCGCGATCCCGCTGCGGATAGTATTGCAGCAGCGGCTCCAGCCTTGCAAATATCTCCTCTTTTGACAGCTTGGGCAAGCGCAACTGCGCTCCATAAAGCGATTGGACTGTCCCTGCCTGCCGGTTAAATGTCGTGCCGAAGGGACGGGCACGCTGTGCCGCGATCAGGGCCTTCGGCTCAATGTCCATGGGGGCTGTCCGCATATTGGAAAGCAAACCCGCACCGTTATCAAAGATAGGGCAATAGTCATATTTACCGCCACTTTCCAAGACCGCGATATTGTTCAAATGACGGTCATCGTTCAGAAACAGCGCATCGATCTCGAACAGCAGCGTCAGATATTGCGGGAACAACTCCAAACCCGTCAACTCTGCCGTAGTCTCGGCTAAATAGACAATACGCTTCTTGTCGCTGGATTGCCGCGCCAAAAGATTTCGAAGGGATGTTTCGCTTTCCCTTTTATAGAGATGGCTCAGTGTGATGATGGATTGCCCCGGCAGCAGGAAATTTTCACTGCTGCATCCTGTCCGTTCGACACCATGTGCAGTGATTCGTTCCATCTGATAGCGGGTAAAGCGAAACGGGTAGTCCTGCTCGCAGTTGCTGCGTTCCAGCAGCTGAGAGATCAGCGTCTCCGCCAAAGCCTCATACCCAAACTGATCCAGCTTGTACCAGCGGTTGCCCTCTACCCACTTCTCCTGATTACCCTTTGAAGATGTTTCGGCGATCCTCTCGTTTGTCACAAAATGTATGCTCATTCCGTTACCTCAATCCACTGTTGGTCTTCCGCCATGCGGCCCTGTGTGCGTTTGACAATCTCCCATGGCTCGTACTCATCCAATCCCAGGGCGTCCAGATATTCTCGAATGCCCTCCCGCTGCCGGGGGATACACCGTTCCTCCAGAAAGGCCATCAAATCTTCCCATGTAGGCAATCGGTTTTTCCCGAAAGCGGTTTTCACCAGCTGCCTTGTATGGTTCTCCACGCAAAGCGTATAATCCGTAAAATCCACTGCGATGGTAGTACACAGTGTCTTACTATTCCAGAATTTTAGCCTTTTCACGCAGTGGGACTGCGCTTTTTTTTCGCTGATAAACTCCTCTATGGTGACGACTTTTGTGATTACGATTCTGTTTTGGTCAAAGGTCAACTCCACCTCCCGCTCCTCATCGGTAATGCCCATGGCTCGAAGCCAGCGGGACGGAAGCGTGACCTTATACGTTTTTGCACCGGCGCCCGCCGTTCCCCCGGCTGCACTGCTGTTGATCCGCGCCAATCGTCTTTCCATATTATCACCTCTCTGCGCTTTGAAATATATCACATTCGGTACGAATAGTCAATATTTTTTCTTACGAGGTTTCGCCAGTTATGGATGCCGGCCACCGAAATACAGAACAACAGACCGCAATGGATACCGAGAATACAAGGGCGCTCCGAAGATATGCGCCAACTGCCCGACCAGAGAACTGTGTACCCATTCCAAGGACTGCGTAAAGACCGTGCAGCGGCATATCTGGAAGGGCTGCGAGGAAAAGGCAGGTGATGCCAGATATACACCCGCTTACGCGCAGCTCTACATGCGCCGGAAAGAAACCATTGAGTGGATCTTTGCGGATGCGAAAGAGAAACACGCTACGCGTTATACACGGTACAGAGGCTTGACCCAGGTGACAAACGAGGTGAAGCTCAAGTTCGCTGCCATGAACTTAAAAAATTGGCCACATGGAAGTGGAATGACCACTTCCGCCTCTTGCTTTTCCGCTTTTCCTTCTCTGAATATGCCAGAAACCCGGTTGCTGCATAATGCGCAACCGGGTTTCTCGACAAGCTGCCCGCAAAGTAGAAAATAGCAGTATTTTATTTTGTGATTTTGGCCGCTGCAGCAGGCGATTGAACGCGAAAGGGGATCTTGACGGTTCCCTTTCACGCCATCCTCCCAGGGATACGTATAATCGGCCAGGTTCTTTGACGGACTAAGGCAAGCTGTGGCTCACCCCTTTGTCTATCTATACAAAAGATCAACTCTCCAAGTATACCTACAGGAAAGGCGTTGAGCCATTTTTGTTTATACGCCGGGCAACAGCTGTAGCCGCCGCGCCACCAGCAGTAACGCCGCACCCACACAGGCGGCATCTGCACCCGCGCTGCTGAGACTCACATAGGGGTGACTGCTGAAGGGGATCATGGCCTCCACCATGTCGATGAAGTGTTGAAAATCGTTTCCCAGGTAGAGGGCAATGTCCCCTCCGATAACCACCGGCACATCAAGTGCCACGCAGATGTTGCTGACTGCCTGCGCCAGATAGCGCAGATAGGTTTCCCACACCTGCTGCAGATGAGGCTCCTCTCCCTTGCGGCGGAAAAACGCTGCCAAGTCGCCGCCCGTCAGGTCAGCCAGCACACGGGTGGAGCAATAGGCCTCGAAGCAGCCCTCCTTGCCGCAGGAACATCGGCGGCCGCCCGGCACCAGCGTCATATGGCCGAACTCGCCGCTGCGTCGGTTGATGCCATAGGACAAGGCGTGATCCACGATGACCGCACCGCCTACGCCCTTGTTGATAGACAGGTAGATGCCGTCCGCTTGGTCGCGGCTCTGGAGCCACGACTCGGCAAAGCCTGCGGCGTTGGCCTCGTTTTCGATGATTACGGGCAGAACGAAAATGTCCTCCACTGCCCGATAGTCAAAGTAGCGCAGATCCAGAGTAGGTGCAAAATCCACCTGATGCAAATCCCACCGCACCACGCCAGGTATGGCCACACCCACGCCTAGGATATTGGCAGGCGTCAGGTTCCTCTGTTTCATGATGCTGTACAGCAGGCTGCGAGCCTCGATCCAGTAGGACTGCTCCTTGCGGAAGGGCAGATCGTGGTAGGCATGGAATAGTGGCGTACCCGCCAGATCTATAAGCACGATGCGCAGGTGGTGATCGGTGACCTCCAGCCCGAATACATACTGGCTATCGTAGCGGAAGTGGGCGATCTCCGGGATGCGCCCGCCGGTGGATGCACCGCTCTGCAGCGTCAGAAGACCCTCTTCCTTCAACTGGGAAACCAGCAGGTTCACCGTAGGAATGCTGAGTCCCAGTTCGCGGGCGATGGCCTGTTTGGACAGCGCCCCCCGCTGGTACAGCAGATAAGCCACCCGCCTGCGGTTTTCTGCCCGTACCGATGTGTTGTTGACCCCTTCTCCACTCCGCACCATATCTAAGTACCACCAAAACTCTTTATAATTGTATTTAATAAACCTATCCTCGTGTCTCTGGACGTCCTAGGAACGGCAAACCTTGCCTGTTATTCTATTATACCACGCGCGCCGGAAAGGACAAGTGGTAATTGTGTTATTTCGTTCCGTTAAAATGCATAAATAGCACCTTTTCTTTCTGTTTAGTCTGCTGAAATATCTTGCGCAGGCTCGCAATCTCATGAAAACCTCTTGCCAAGAGAAGGGGAAGGTATTATAATGATGTCAGTTTTTAAAGCACATTTAAAAAGTAATTTCATTCACAGAAGGGCACATGCACATGACACGCTCCCATCCTGACAAAAACTTCATTCTCGGCATTGACGTTGGCACCTCCGGCTGCAAAGTCCTCCTTGCGGACAAGGCGGGCACCGTCCGCGCTTCTGCCGTGGAGCCATATCCTCTGACGCAGCCCCGCCCCGGCTGGACGGAGCAGGATCCGCGGTTGTGGTGGAATGCCTGCTGCGTCGCCTGCCGTCGGGTGCTGAATGCAGGCGTGTGCGACGGATCAGACATCGCGGCCGTGGGACTGACGGGACAGATGCATTCCTTGGTGGCACTGGACGAGAGGATGGATCCCATACGACCGGCCATCCTGTGGAACGATCAGCGCACCACCGCGCAGTGCCGGGAGATACAGGAGCTATCCGGCGGACTGGATGGACTGCTGAATTATACCAATAATATGATGCTCACCGGCTATACCGGCGGCAAGTTGCTGTGGCTGCGTGAGCATGAACCGGAGAACTTCTGTCGCCTATGGACAGTGCTGATGCCCAAGGACTACCTGCGGTACCAGCTGACCGGGGTGCTGATGACAGACGTATCCGACGCCTCCGGCACAGGACTTTTCGATGTACAGCACCGCCGCTGGGCGACAGAGTTGCTGGACAGGCTGGCCCTGCCGGAGTCGACATTTCCACCGGTATGTGAGTCCCCAGACGTCACCGGCACCATCACGGAGGCCGCCGCTATATCCACGGGGCTGGCAGTCGGAACGCCGGTGTGCGGCGGTGGTGGGGATGCCGTGCTAAGCCTACTCAGTGCCGGCATCGCCCGAAACGACCGACTGGGCGTGACACTGGGAACCTCCGGCGTAGTGGCCACACCCATACATAGCTATCGACCCAACCCGGAGGGCAAGCTGCAGATGTTCTGTGGCACTACGCCAGGCACCTGGGCAGCCATCGGCTGCACGCTGGCGGCTGCCGGGTCGTACCACTGGTTCTGCCAGGCTTTGGGCACCTACGAACTGCTACGGCAGCAGCAGGAGGGCGTGGACGCCTACATTCTACTGGATGAGCAGGCACATGCCGTACCCGCCGGGTGTGGCGGACTGCTGTACTTCCCCTATCTAATGGGTGAGCGGTGTCCCCTGTTTGACGCGGATGCACGGGGCGCCTTTTGGGGTATCGACAGCACCATGGACAAGGGGCACTTCGCCCGGGCAGTGTTGGAGGGCGTAGCCTATTCCCTGCGGCAGGTCTATGACCTGACCCGGAGTCCCGATGTGGGAGCACCGGAGTATATCGTGGTGTGCGGCGGGGGCTCCAAGAGCGGTCTGTGGCGGCAGATACTGGCAGATGTGTTTCAACTGCCGGTGTGTACCACCGGCGGCGCGGCGGAGGGCAGCGCCTACGGTGCGGCGCTGCTGGCCGGTGTGGCCGGGGGCTTCTGGCACAGCACGGAGGAGGCGGCGGCACAGTGCCGTCTGCTGACGCGGCTGGAGCCATGTCTGGAGCGACGGGATGCCTATGAAAAGCAATACGCGCGCTACTGCGCACTATATCGTTTTATGACCAATAAAGAAAGGTAGGAGCAAGATTATGGGTATTTTTCTTGACAAGCTGACGAAAAAAATGAATGACGGCAAGATCGTGTGCGGCGTATGCGTAGCGCTGAATGATCCTGCTGTCAGCGAGTTGGTGGGCATGGCCGGTTACGACTTCGTGTGGATCGAAGGCGAGCATGGTGCCATGGGCCGCAAGGAGATGCAGGACCTGATGATCGGTGCCCACGCCGGCGGCGCAGCAGCCATGATCCGTCTACCCTACCGTGACCCGGCGCTGGTACGCCCGGTGATGGACATGGGGCCGGACATTATCGGTTTCCCCTTTATCAACTCCGCACAGGATGCTAGAGAGGCCGTGGCCGCCTGTACATATCCCCCCAAGGGACTGCGGGGCTGGAATCCCCAGCGCGCCGGCCATTACGGTCAGATCGGTCAGGCTAACTATGTTGACATTGCCGATCAGGAAACCCTAAAGATGATGATCGTGGAGCAGGAAGAGGGCTTCAAGAACATTGAGGAAATTGTGCAGGTGGATGGCGTGGATATGGTAGTGCTGGGTCCCGGTGACCTGTCCGTAGGTATGGGACTGGGCGGTCGTCAGGATGACCCCCGCATCAAGGCATATATGGATCACGCCGCCGAGGTGTGCGTTAAAGCAGGTATGCCGTTTCTTGCCTGGCCGTCTATGGAGCGAGGTTCGCTGAAGGAGTGGGCAGACAAGGGCGCCAGCATGTTTGGCTTCCCCCAGGATTCTTTCTTTATTTCTCAGGCCATCATGAAGTTGTGGCCGGAGTATGATGCGGCGCTGGAAAAATCCAAGAACACCCACGCGGAATAAGGAGGCGACGGAATGAACATCAAGCTTCACGTTTTTGACGAGCGCGTCTACGACGTTATCGATCCCTATGCCCAACTGGAGGTCATCGTTCCCGATATGCACCTAACCGAGGGTGCCGTGTGGGACTACGAGAATGACCGGTTGCTGTTCAACGACATTCCGGTATCCAACACCATGAGTTGGACGGAGAAGGACGGTGCCCAGGTCATCTACAACAACCACAACAAGGCCAACGGCCAGTGTTTTGACCCCCAAGGACGTCTGGTGGTATGCGAACACGCCAGCAGCCATCTGAGCCGCTGCACCAGCGATGGCATGAACTATGAGGTGCTGGCCACCCACTACAAGGGCATCGAGATCAACAGCCCCAACGATGTGATCTGCCGCAGCGATGGCATGATCTACTTTACTGATCCCGCCTACGGAAGACAGAATAAGCCCGCCGGTATCGGGCGGCCCATCCCCTCCGATATGCGGCCGGTGTACATTTTCGATCCAGAGACAAAGGAACTGCGCATCGGTGCGGACTGCTTCGCCAATCCCAACGGGCTGTGCTTCTTCCGGGATGAAAAGACGCTACTGGTCAACGACTCTCCCAACTACCGCATCATGGCTTTCGACGTAGCAGAGGATGGTGCCCTGTCTAATGGCCGGGAATTTGCCAGGACTTCGCAGATCGGTCAGGATGACACCGTGCCCGACGGCATGAAGATCGACGAGTTGGAGAACGTGTTCTGCTGCGGCCCCGATGGGCTGCACATTTATGATAAGGCGGGCACAGAGCTGGGCATCCTGATGATCAGCCATCTGGACACAGCGCTGAACCTGACCTGGGGCGGCGCAGATGGGCGCGACCTGTTCATTACCTGCATCGGCAGCGTGCTCAGAACCCGCACAAAGCACCGCGGCTACGCACACATTCAGTATCTCGAGGGGATATTCCCCAGAAAGGCATAACAGGTGCTGCCCTATGACGACTGTGGCCGCTGACAAACGCATGCCTGCAAAATTCAACATCAAAAACAAAACGAGCCTCGCCGTGGTCATAGGTATCGTCTTGGTGTGTATCCTGTTCTCTGCTGTGACCACGACCTTCGCCTCCACCAGCAATCTGGCGCGCTTACTACGGCAGATGGCCGTGATGGTGGTCATCTCCACCGGCATGACCTTCGTGGTGGCCACTGGCGAGATGGATATCTCCGTGGGTGCCATCTATAACCTAGTGGTCAACTGCATGGCACTGATGATCCTGCACTGGGGTATCAGCCCCTGGCTGGCCGCAGTGTTGGGCATACTGCTGGGCATCTTCTGCGGCGGCATCAACGGACTGATCGGTGTGTTTTTGGGACTTCCCATGATCATTATCACTCTGGGATCCTCCTACATCTATAAGGGTCTTACCTCAGTCCTCACCGGCGGATATAGTGTGGGCAATCTGGGGCAAAGCAGCTTTTTCAATTTTGGCGTAGGCAGCACGCTGGGCATCAATAACACGGTCTATGTGGCCATTGCGGTGGTGCTCATCTCCGCCTGGTGGCTGCGGAACTCCGTGATGGCACGGGACTTTCTGGCCATGGGCAGCAACAAGAACGCCGCGTTGTACTCCGGTGTCCCCATCAAGCTCCGCAAGGTGCAGAATGAGCTGTTGATGGGCGCCTTCGCCGGTCTATCCGGTGTGTTGAGTTTGTCTTTCATGGCCTCCGCCACCTCCGAGGGTGGCAGTGGCTACGAGATGCTGGCTATCACCGCTGTGGTGGCGGGTGGAGGCTCTACCGACGGTGGCACCGCCTCCGTGTGGGGTACTCTGGGCGGTATCGCCCTTATCATGATCATTAAGAACGGTCTGATGCTCATGGGCATCAGCACCGCCTACCAGCAGGCGACCGAGGGCATCCTTCTGGTGCTCGCCATCGCCCTGCAGCGGCTGACCAACCGCAAGACCAGATGACCGGGGAGGTAACGCCATGAACGAAACATACTTCCAGCTTGACCATGTGTGCAAGAGCTTCCACACGGTCAAGGCGGTCAACGACGTGAGCTTCTCCATCGGCAAGGGCGAGGTACACGCCATTTGCGGCGAGAACGGCGCGGGCAAGTCCACCATGATGAATCTTATTGCCGGTGTGTACCGCATCGATTCCGGTGAGATGCGCTTAGACGGGCAGGTATACGACCCCAAGAATCCCGCCGACGCCCGCAGGGCGGGTGTGAGCATCGTGTTCCAGGAGCTGTCCATGTTCTCCCTGCAGACCACGGAGATGAATATTTTCGCCGGCAAGGAGCTGACCAAGGGGCTGTCCCTGGACCACAAAGAGATGCGCCGCCGTACCCAGCAGGTGCTGGACGAGATGGAACTGGACATTGATCTGGACACCCCCGTGGAATTGCTGACCATCGGCCAGCGGCAGTGGATAGAGATCGCCCGGGCCATCGCCGACGACGCGAAGATACTTATTCTGGACGAGCCCAACTCCGCCCTGAATATGTATGAGACAGAGATACTGTTCCGCCTCATCCGCGAGCAGACCGCCAAGGGCATGACCATCCTGTACATCTCCCACCGCATGGATGAGGTGTTCGAGATCTCCGACCGCATCACCGTTATGCGGGACGGACGGTACATTAAGACCCTGAACACCGCGGACACCAATGTGGACGAGATCATCTCCCTGATGCTGGGTCACGACACCACGTGCGTCTACACCCGCAGCCCCGGAGAGAGGGGCGACGTGGTGCTGGACGTGCAGCACCTGACCGTGGGCGACGCGGTGCAAGACGTATCCTTCCAGGTACGCGCCGGCAGTGTGGTGGGTCTGTCCGGTCTGGCAGGCTGTGGCTACGAGACTATACTGAAGGTGCTGTTCGGTCTGCAGGGCTTCGACGGTGGCACCATCACTCTGGACGGTGAGGTCATCTCCCCCGCTTCCCCGTTGGATGCCATGAAGAAGAACATCGCCATGGTACCCTCTGACCGGAGGGACACTGGCCTGATGACCGAGTGGTCCATCGCACACAACATTGCCCAGAGCGTCCTGCGGATGACCTCGCGGAAGGGACTTATCCGCCACAAGGACAACCGCCGCATTGCTGAGGAGTACATCCAGCAGCTAAACGTGGTCTGCACTTCCCCGGAAAACACCGTTATTGAGCTGTCCGGCGGCAACCAACAGAAGGTGCTGCTGGCCAAATGGCTGGCTACCAACCCCAAGCTGCTGATACTGGACGACCCCACCCGCGGCATCGACGTAGGTGCCAAGCAGGAGATATACCAGCTCATCGACCGCATCACGCGGCAGGGCTTCGCCGTGGTGCTGACCTCGTCGGAGATCGACGAGCTGACGGCTCTCAGCGACGAACTACTCCTGTTCCGCAACGGAAAGCACATCAAGACCGTGCCCGCAGGCACCACCAAGGGCACTATACTCAAGTACATCGCCGGTGAGAGCGTGGAGCGCACCGCCGCACAGGAGCAGTCCGCTCCTGCGGAGGCGGCGCAGGAGGCCAGGCCCTCCCTGCTGCACCGGCTAAAAAAGCTGCTGAGCTTCAAGGAGAGCGGCGTGTTGCTGGCGCTAATCGCCGTTATTGTAGGCTTCGCTGTATTCGTACCGGCCTTTATGACCGGCGGCAACATGTCCGTTATCCTCAAGCAGATGAGTATTCTGGGCATCCTGACCTTTGCCATGACCTTCGTGTTCTGCGCCAACGAGGTAGATCTGTCCGTGGGCATGGTGCTGAACGCCACCATGGGTATCATGGCGCTGCTGATGACCACCACCGGGCTAAACCCGTGGCTGTGCGTGCTGATCGGGCTGGCGTTCGCCACCGCACTGGGTGCGCTGAACGGCCTGTTGGCCGTGGCCTTTGACCTGCCCACCATCGTCATCACGCTGGGTACCATGTCCATCTACCGCGGTCTGGCGCTGGTCATCAACGGAGGCAAGACCATCAGCGGCCTGCCCGCCGGGTCGTTCCTGAACATGGCACGGGTACAGGTGGGCGGTGTGTCCCTGCTGTCGGTCATCTGCCTGGTTATCTTTGCCCTGTGCGCGTGGATGTTCCGCAACAGCAAATCCGCACGGCACCTACTGCTGTCCGGCGACAATCAGATTGCCGCCAAGAAGCGCGGCATCAACACCAACCGCCTGCGGGTGGGTGTCATGGCCATGAGCGGCCTGATGTGCGGCATTGGCGCGGCACTAACCCTGTCCAACCTGACCTCTGCCGACACCACTACCGGCTCGGACTACGCTATGTCCGTCATCGGCGCCGTGGTCATCGGCGGCACCAAGATGGGCGGCGGCGCGGGTTCCATGTGGGGTTCCCTGATCGGTATCGCGCTGGTGACGGTCATCCAGAACGGCCTGGTGTTCCTGGGTCTGCAGTCCGGGTGGCGCAGTCTGTTCATCGGCGTGACTATGCTGATCGCCATCGCCATCGACACCGTGGTGGAAAAGCGCGCCTTGCGCCGCCACGGAAAACAGTGAGAGTTTTTAGTGCGTTGTGTGACGCCTAAAATAAAAAAACAAACTTGAAGGAGAAGAACCATGAAGAAAATTTTTGCGCTTCTGATGGCCGCTGTCATGACGATGAGCCTGCTGGCGGGCTGCGGTCAGAAGGATGAGGACAACAACACCTCCTCCGACGACAACACCGCTGGCGACAGCCAGTACCACATCGGCTTCGTCGTACACACTACCTCCGGCGACGTTATGGCCGCCATCGAGTACGGCGCCAAGGCCGCTGCCGAGGACTACGGCGTGAAGCTGACTTACACCGGCCCCGCCGACAGTGACAACACCCAGCAGATCTCCATGTTTGAGTCCCTGGTGGCCGCCGGCTGCGATGCCATCGTCATCATCGCCGGAGACTCCACCGTGTGGGATGAGCCCATCGCCGCCGCCGTGGAGAAGGGCGTCACCGTGGTCATCACCGACTCCGACGCTCCCACCTCCCAGCGCGCCGCGTACTTCGGCGTGAACACTGCCAAGCTGGCCTATGACCTGGGCACCGCCGTCCGCGCGCAGACCGGCGACGAGGGCACCGTGGCGCTGGGCGTCTGCGTGCTGGGCCCCGAGTCCCACACCATCCGCGCCGAGCAGGTGAAGGCTGCCTATAAGGGTACCGACATGCAGTTCACCGAGGTATTCGAGACCGATCTGGACACCACCCTGAACTACAACAACTGGGAGAACATCCTCACTTCCAATCCCGAGCTGAAGGCCATGGTTGGTCTGTCCGCCATGGAAACCACCAACATGGGCAAGATCGCCAAAGCCAACAACTCCGACGTGGTCATGGCCGCATACGATCCCGGCACCGAGGCGCTGAATCTGCTGAAGGACGGCTATCTGGATGTCTGCGCGTTCCAGAACGTGTGGCTGGAGGGCTATCTGCCCGTGCAGGCGCTGGCCCGCATGCTGCAGGAGGGCTATGAGCTGAACCCCGAGGATAACCTGTACGACGGCCAGGTGGTCACCAGCGCCGAGGTTACCGATGAGCTGATGAACCGCGCCCAGAGCGAGTCCACCATGAACGAGTGGTACCGCAGCTACATCAAGGCCAACGGCCTGGAGACCTTCGGCCTGCTGGCGAAGTAACAAATCAACAACGAAGCAAGTAACTTCTTCCTTTACTCCTCCCTTGCAAGCGAATAGCGTCCGGCGTATGCCGGGCGCTATCCGCCGTATAGGGCATTTCCGTTTCCCGGAGGACACATCATGAAAAAAGGCATTCATTTTTTGTTTGGCGTCAAGGATGGCGTCACTGACTTTCCTGCGGTTATCGACCGCTTTGCCACGCTGGGCTTCGACTGCGTGGAGCTGCCCCCGGAACCGTTCTTGGAGGGCGACGCGGCAAAACACATCGTATCCTACGCTGCAGAGCGCGGCTTGGAGATCGTGTTCAGCTGTGGCTTTACCGCAGAGCACGACATGGCCTCTGATGACCCAGAGGTTCGACAAAACGGTGCACGGTATATGGAGCGCGTCCTCTCTGTCATGGACGGGGCGGGCATCCACCTGCTGTGTGGCACCTGCCAAACCAAGTGGCCCACCCTGCGCACCACGCCTCTTTCCGCAGAAGAAAAGCGGGGCATTACCGCACGCACTGCCGAGGTATTCGCCAAGGCAGTCTCTACCATCGGTGACCGTGGCATCGAAATAGCTATCGAGCCCCTGAACCGCTTCGAGGGTTTCCTCATCAATACCGCCGCCGAGGGCGTGGCCTTCTGTGAGATGTTGGACAATGACAACGTGGGGCTGATGTTGGACAACTTTCACCTTTCTATGGAAGAAGATAGTTTCACCGGTGCCGTACACACCGCTGGCAAGCGTTTGAAGCACCTGCATCTGGCGGAGAACAACCGACGTCTGCCAGGCATGGGTGAGTTCCCCTGGGACGACTACTTTTCTTCCCTCCGGAATGTCGGCTACACCGGGCGACTGGACATCGAATCCTTTATGACCCCTGGCGGCGGCATCGCCGCCTCCGTGGCGCTGTGGCGCGGCTTCACCGACGCGCCGGAGGAGCAGCTGCTGTGCAATGCGCTGGACTTCCTGCGGGAAAAAGAGCGTATATACTTTTGACACCGCGCCCTCTCTGTGCTATCATGTGTAAAAATCCAAGGATGGTGAGAGTATGCGCAATATCCCCTCTGTGACGCTGGGGCTGGTGGCCGTCAGTCGCGATTGCTTCCCCGTCACTCTGTCCGAAAGCCGCCGCGCCCGCGTAGCGGCGGCCTGCCGCGCCCTGGCGCTGCCTATATATGAATGTCCTATTTGTGTGGAAACGGAGCAGGATGCCCTGCGAGCGCTGGAAGATCTCTGCGCCCATGGCATCAACGCCCTGTGCGTTTACTTAGGGAATTTTGGTCCCGAAACGCCCACGTCACTTCTGCTGCAACGATTCGGCGGTGTGTCCATGGCCGTGGCCGCCGCAGAGGACGGTGACCTCATCCAAGGGCGCGGCGATGCCTACTGTGGTCTTCTGAATTTGTCCTACAACCTGAACATGCGCCGTTGCCGGATATGGCTGCCGGACTACCCGGTGGGTACACCGGAGCAGTGTGCCGTCATGATATCGGAGTTCCTACCGACGGCACGGGCGGTACTGGCGGTGCGGCAGGCCAAGGTCATTGCTTTCGGTCCCCGCCCCAGAGACTTCGTGGCCTGCAACGCACCGTTGCTGCCCTTCTACGATCTGGGCGTGGAGGTAGAGGAAAACTCCGAGCTGGATCTCTACGAAGCATACAGATCCCACGCCGGCGACAAGCGTATTCCCACCGTGGTGGAGGACATGCAACGGGAGTTGGGTGACCGCACCCCCGAGGATCTACTGCGCCAGTTGGCTCAGTATGAACTGACGCTGCTGGACTGGGTGGACAAGGACTGCCACGAAATCGTGGCTATTGCAGGGAAATGCTGGCCGGCCTTTCAGACACAGTTTGGCTTTGTGCCCTGCTATGTGAACAGCCGCCTGACGGCTCAGGGGATCCCCGTGGCCTGTGAGGTTGATATGTACGGCGCACTCAGCGAATTGATAGGTGTAGCACTGACCTGCGATACCGTCACCTTGCTGGACATCAACAACACCGTGCCCGATAGTCTGTACAGAAGTACTGTACGGCCCTGCACAGACTACGGCCAGAGGGACGTATTTATGGGGTTCCATTGCGGCAATACCCCCGCCTGCAAACTACGCAGCCCGGAGTTGAAAAATCAGCTGATTATGGCACGTACCCTGCCGCCGGAGGTCACACGGGGCACTCTGGAGGGAACCATTTTGCCCGGCGATGTGACGCTTTTCCGCCTGCACGGCACTCCTGACGGCAGGCTCAGCGCCTATATTGCCCAAGGTGAAGTGCTGGACGCGGAGGATGGCTCTTTCGGCAGCCGCGGCATCATCGCCGTACCGGATATGGGCCGTTTTTACCGCCACGTGCTGCTGGAGCACCACTTCCCCCACCATTGCGCCGTGGCCTTCTCTCACTGCGGCAGGCAACTGCACACGACTCTGCGCTGCCTGGGTGTGGAGGACATCTACGCACCCCTGCCCACCGGGGTACGCTATCCTACGGAGAGTATGTATTGAAGAGTATGCCCTTGTCATTCTATGGTAATATTTACATCTTTTTTGCCTGATTATTTTTCAACAGCAATCTTCACTTCTATCTCGCAACTTGCTGATCTGCTTCTGCCACTTTATTCTTGAATGGTCTCCCTCTGTTTTGTAGTTTGCAGTTGCCAGACCACCTCTCTACTATTATAACGGAGGGGCTTTCCCTTTATCGGCAGGAGCCTCTTTTGAGCCACTCGCCCGGCGAGTGGCTTTCAGGGCACAAAAAAGAGCGTCCAACGGACGCTCTTTTTACATCATCTTTTCTTCGTGTACGGAGGCCAGCGCCTCCACTGGATAAGGTACAATAACTTCCGCAAATTGAAAAGAGCATAAAAGAAGACATAGCTTGCAGGCCCTGGTAGAATGAAGTTACCACACAAACATTCGAAAGGAGCAAGCAAACTATGTCCGAGAAAATTGTACAGCTAAACGAGGAAGTAATCAAGGGGCAAATCAAAGAGTTAGTCCGCGGCAGCTATGTCAAGGCCGCCTTGAAAAGTGGCGGCATACCGACTTTGTGACAGTTTTGTGACACTTTCCCCGCACTTTTGCGGGGGAAGTTATAGGCTTCCTCTGATATGATACGGACAAGGTTGATACACGACCTGAATACTTCAAAGAAGGAGCGTAACATACCATGAAAAAGAAAACAGTTTGGAGCCTTTTAC
>ERZ827423.1815-NODE-1815-length-19302-cov-3.875825_pt1 | contig 19302 bp, 16 predicted proteins | sample MGYA00519775_ERZ827423 | MGnify/ENA primary metagenome ERZ827423 (study PRJEB31778, sample SAMEA3449296) | human gut metagenome | biome: human gut; feature: human-associated habitat; material: faeces | place: United Kingdom | collected 2010/2012 ...
AGTCTGCTGTCTTACTGCTCAAAAACAGAGGCAACTTCCTTGAGGTAGTCCACGATGGTGAGATGCTGCGGGCAGCTCTTCTCACACTTGCGGCAGGCAATGCACTCCGAAGCCTTGCCATGAGTCTTGGCAAGGTTCGAATAGTAGAGGGTCTGGATCGCAAAGCCCTTGTTGATGGACTGCTTGATGTTGTTGTACAGAGTGAAGCACTCGGGAATGGCAATATGCTTGGGACAGCCATCCACACAGTAACGGCAGGCAGTACAGGGAATGGCAATGGATTCATTGATGGCATCCGCAGCCTTGCGTACGATCTCCTGCTCCTCCTCGGTGAGAGGCTTGAAATCTGCCATATAGGCAGTGTTGTCCAGCAGCTGATCCATATTGGACATACCGCTCAGCACTACCTTGACATTGGGCAGGCTGGCTGCATACCGGATCGCCCAGCTGGCAACCGACAGCTCCGGCTCATGGTCCTTGAACATCTTCTCAGCCTTTTCGCAGACATTGGCCAGGGTGCCGCCCTTGATGGGCTCCACGCCGCGGGTGACCGAGCTGCCGCCGCCGTAAACATACAGCGGGATATGGTGCTGTGCCGCATAGCAGACGATCTTTTCTACCTGCTCGGCGGTATCGGGGTAGACCACCACATCCGGCAGGCTGTCGATCTGCTTATGGCGCAGCCGCAGAAGGTCATAGCCGGTGCAGCCGTAGGCCACCGAAAGCCGGGCGTAGTCATCGGTCGTGACAAAATCCTCGCCGACGATCTCCCGAAGGGCCTGCAGATGCTCCGGGGCCATTCCAGAGGGGTGATCGGGCAGCTCCACCCGGTCAAAGCCGATGTCATCGGCATAGTCCTTAAAGTCGTCATCGGTCATGTGGAAGGTCTCTTTCATCAGCTTGTAGAGAGACTCCTTGGGATATTTGAAGAATTCGGGGTCGCCCCACCGGAAGATGGAACGGTAGCTGCCCTCCGGGGCGGGGGTCAGCAGCCACTTGGGTTCAAAGCCTTTGTACGGTTTATTGCTCATAACGATCCTCCTTATCTTGTTCCTCCGGCCAGTCGGCGGTCACGATGATATCCGCCCCCAGGCCCAGCACGTTTTGCAGTATGACCTCTCCCCGCCCGGTGGGGTGGGTGATGCAGAGGCTGTTGATCTCCCGCATCACATCGAAGATCCTCTCCTTGGGGATCTCCCGTGATGTTCGGACACTGATGACCGGCACTGCGGGAAAGGCGGTTTTTGCGGTGGTGCATAGGGTTCTCATGGGGCAGGTCATCTCGGCGACGGCGAATTGCTCGCCCCGTTTACAGGCATTGCCGGTAACGGTATAGCTTCCCGCCTCCCCGGTGATTTGCAGGGTACAGCCCCGGGGGCAGACGATACAGGTCAGTTCACGCATCCGGCATCACCTCTATTTCCAGCTTGATTTCGGTTTCCGCGGTCAGTCCGCGGTCGGAAAGGTCCAGCGTCAGCCGTTCCATCTCCGGGGGGCGCAGGAAGGGATAGTTCCGGGTGAAAATCTCCCGGCCGTCGGCGGTGATGACAAGGCGGCAGCGGCCCAGATTCTGGCGGCTGCGGAAATAAAGGGTCACGGCGCTGTTGTCGCTTTGCAGGTCCAGCCGCTGCGGGACGGCATACAGCAGCCCCTCCCCCGCCGTCACGGGGATCAGCGTCTGCTCCCGATGGGGGTCATACCGGGCGGCGTTCTTCCCGGCGGTCTCGCCGCTTTGGGAAACATAATCCACCAGGTCATTGACGTGCAGGGCGTTGCCGCAGCTGAATACCCCGGGAACCGAGGTCATCAGGCCGGCATCGCACAGGGGGCCTTTGGTTTTGGGGTCGATGACGACGCCCAGCCCCTCTGCCAGCTCGTTTTCGGGGATGAGCCCCACCGAAAGGATGAGGGCGTCACATTCCACCCGCTGCGCGGTGCCGGGGATGGGGTTCATCCTTTCATCCACCTGCATGATCTCCACGGCGGAAAGCCGATCCTGCCCGAACACCCGGGTGACGGTATGGGAAAGGTGCAGCGGGATATCAAAATCGTGAAGGCACTGGTGCAGGTTGCGGGTCAGCCCCGATGGGGTAGGCTTGGCTTCATAGACGCCCAGCACCTCGGCGCCCTCCAGCGTCAGCCGCCGTGCCATGATGAGACCGATATCCCCGCTGCCGAGAATGACGCATTTTTTGGTGGGGAGCAGCCCCAGCAGGTTGGTGAAATGCTGCGCCGTCCCGGCGGTAAAGACCCCGGCGGGGCGGGTGCCGTGGATGGACACCTGCTTTGCCGTCCGTTCCCGGCAGCCGGTGGCTAAAATAAGCGCCTTGGTATGGATTTGTTCCAGTCCCTCGCGGTTCACCGCCGTGATGAGAAAGCCCTCCTGCTTTTTTTCGATGCGGGTGACAAAGGTGAGGGTCAGCGCCTCGATCTCCAGGGCACGGAACTCATCGATGAAGCGGCCGGCATATTCGGGGCCGGAGAGCTTTTCGCCGTAGCGCACCAGACCGAAGCCGTCATGGATGCACTGCTTGAGGATGCCGCCGAGACGGGCCTCCCGTTCCAACAGCAGCACCTCGGCGCCGTTTTTGCGGGCAGCTATGGCAGCGGCCAGCCCCGCAGGGCCTCCGCCGATAATGAGAACATCAACAGAACGCATAGTCTCCCCTCCCTTACTTGGTTTTGCCGTAGGTGATGACCGCTTCCTCGGAGGACTTTCGGACCTCCTCCGGCGGCACCCCCAGGAATTCGGCGATCATTTGTGTGACCAGCGGCGAGCAGAACCCGCCCTGGCAGCGCCCCATGCCGGGACGAACCCGTTTCTTTACGCCGTCCACGGTGGGGACGCAGATAGGAGAACGCAAAGCGTCCAGAATCTCCCCGCGGCTGATTTCCTCACAGCGGCAGACGATCACGCCGTAATCGGGGTTCTGCCGGATCAGCGCCGCACGCTCTTCATCGCTCATTTCCCGCAGGACGGGCGGGGCGGGACGGATGGGGTCATATTGCTCGTTCGGGGTGACCGTTTTACTGCGGGAAAGGTACTCCACCGCCATTTTTTCGATATCCAGCGCAACGACCGGGGCGGTGGTAAGGCCCGGCGACTGGATGCCGGCACAATGCAGGATATTCCCGGTTTTCCGCCCCATTTCGATGATGAAGTCCTCCTCGAAGGTGGGGGCGCGCACCCCGGTAAAGTAGGTGATGATATCCCCCCGGGAGAGCTTTTGCATGGTGCGGGTCTGCTTGCGGAAAACGGTATCGATGCTTTCCCGGTGGGTCTCGGTATTTTCCTTTTCCCATGTTTCCACGGCGTCGGGGCCGACCAGAAGGTTGTCATCCACGGTGTGGAGGATGCCGCCGCCCTTGGAGTGCATGGTGTTGCGGGTCACCTCCTTGATGGAGGCGATGGCGTGCATATAAGCCCCGGCCTTTTTATCCAGAATGGAATTGGTGCCGCGGCGGGGATGGATGGAGAAAAAGCGGTCGCCCGCCATGGCGGCGATGTCCTCGGCGAACACACCGGCCGCATTGATGACCAGCGCCGGATAGAGGGTGCCGCGGTTGGTGGTGACGCTGTAAATGTTGCCGTCCTTCAGCTCCATGCCCAGCACCACGGTATTGAGGGAGACCCGGGCGCCGTTCTGCACGGCATTTTCGGCATAGGCGATGGTGAGCCCGTAAGGGCAGACGCAGCCGGAGGACGGATTGGAGATGGCAAAGGCAAAGTGCAGGTTGGGCTCCCGGCGGGCCAGCTCCTCCCCGGAGATCAGCTCGGTATCGCTGATGCCGTCCCGGTTTTTGCGGATGCGGCAGTACATGGCGATCATCGGCTTGAGGGAGGCTTTTTCGAAGCAGACATACTGCCCCACCCGATGAAACGGCACGCCCAGCTCCCGGCAGACCGTTTCCATATGTTCATTGCCCCGGCGGATGTAGTGATGCTTGAGCGACCCCGTGGAAAGGTCGATGCCGGGGTGCACCTCGCCGTCATTGCGGCCGCTGGCCTGCAATGCAAGGTCGGCTTCCTTTTCCACCAGCAGGATATCCAGATTCCACTTGGAAAGCTCCCGCGCGATGGACGCCCCGGAAATGCCCCCGCCGATGATGAGGACATCGGGGTACTGCCCCTCCAGGGCGCTATCCCGCAGAGAGGGACAGCGCATGGGCTGCTCCCCCACCTCATCGCAGCGGATATCATTGACCACGTGGATGCGGCTGTACTTTGTGGCCGCCATGGAGCAGGCTTCGATAACCTCCGCCCATGTGGCCAGATGACCGGACAGCAGGATGCGGTCCTCATCAAGCCGTGCCGAGACCGCCCCGCCGAAGTGTTTTTCCAGCCGCCGGTTCAGCTTTGTGATGTTCATTTTGCGGCACCTCCCGTCATTGTCGGCCAAGCGGCCGACTCTAACCTAATGATACCCCCGGGATCGGGAAATGTCAATATCCCGCAGCGCATTTTAGATGGACAGACGGGGCATTTCATGGTATCATTTTGTCAGAAATGAGAAAGGAGCCCATCATGGCAGCACCGAGAAAGGATAATATCAAAGAGAAAATTTTACTGGCAACGGCCGAGCTCTTGAAAACCCACCCGCTGGCGGAGCTTTCGCTGGCGGATATCGCTGCGGCGGCGGGGATCTCCAAGGGGACGCTGTACTACCATTATAAAACCAAAAACGAGATCTTTATGGAGCTGACCGAGGACTTTTTGCGGGAGCAGTGGGAGGATCTCATCCGCTGGACCGAGAATAAGGAAAAGGATACCTCGCTGGAGCGGCTGGTGCGGTATGTGGCCGACCGGGATATCGCTTCCGCCGGGCTGCGTATTCAGCTATTGGCCGAGGCGCAGCTGGGAAACACCGCCATGCAGCGGGAACTTTCCGGGCTGTACGGTAATTTCCAGGGGCTCATCCGGCAGAAAATAGCGGAGCGCAGCGACCTGCCGGCAGACTTTTTCACCTGGCTTTTGCTGCTTTTGTGCGATGGCATCATCGTGCAGGAGGCCATCGGCAACCCGGCCTTTGACCGGGAGAAGTTCATCAGCGAGGGCATCCGGTATCTGCGGGAAATAGACCGTAAATAACGGCGGGAAAGGGGATTTTGCCGTGGAAAGAAAGAATATCACGCTGGGGCTGGTGGCCCATGTGGACAGCGGCAAGACCACCCTGACCGAGGCGATGCTGGTGGGCGCCGGGGCTCTGCGGCAGGCCGGCCGGGTGGACCACGGGGACGCCTTTCTGGACACCCATGCGCTGGAGCGTAGCCGGGGCATCACCATATTTGCCAAGGAGGCACGGCTGACGCTGCCCCATACCGAGCTGACGCTGCTGGACACCCCCGGTCATGCGGACTTCGGGGCGGAGATGGAGCGTACCCTTTCGGTGCTGGATTATGCGCTGCTTATCATCAGCGGGACGGACGGGGTGCAGGCGCACACCGAAACGCTGTGGCGGCTGCTGGAGCGCTACCGGCTGCCGGTTTTTATTTTCATCAATAAAATGGACCGGCCGGGAGCCGACCGGGACGAAATTTTGCAAAATTTACAGCAGAAGCTCTCCCCTGCCTGCCTGCCCGCAGACGCCGAGGAGGAAACGCTGGCGCTGTGTAACGAGGGGCTGATGCAGGAGTATCTGGAGGGCGGGACGCTGACGGCGGAACGCCTTGCGGCAGCGGTGGCCCGCCGGGAATGGTTCCCCTGCTTTTGGGGGGCGGCGCTGCGGCAGGAGGGCATCACCGGGCTGCTGGAGGGGCTGGACGCCCTGACCCTGCCCCCGGCCTATCTACCGGACTTTGCGGCACGGGTGTATAAAATATCCACCGACCCGCAGGGCAACCGCCTGACCCACCTGAAGGTGACGGGCGGCACGCTGCGGGTAAGGATGGCGCTGCCGAACGGGGAGAAAATCACCCAGATACGGCTGTATAACGGCGCCAAATACCAAACGGCGGAGGAGATCCCTGCCGGGACGGTGGCCGCCGTGACGGGGCTGACCCAAACCCGTGCCGGAGAGGGACTGGGCGCCGCCCGTGAGGAGACCCCGCCGCTATTGGAGCCGGTCATCAGCTGCCGGGTGGTGCTGCCGGAGGGCGCCGACCCCCGCACCGCACTGGCACAGCTGCGGCAGCTGGCGCAGGAGGACCCGCAGCTTCGCCCCGAATGGGAGGAGCAGAAGCGGGAGATCCGGGTGCGGCTGGTGGGAGAGATCCAGCGGGAGATTTTGCAGAGCGTGGCCATGGAACGCTTCGGGCTGGCCATCGGCTTTGAGGAGGGGAGCATCCTTTATAAGGAGACCATCGCCGCCCCGGTGGAGGGCATCGGCCACTACGAGCCGCTGCGCCACTATGCCGAGGTTCACCTGCTGATGGAGCCGCTGCCGCCGGGCAGCGGGCTGCAATTTGCCTGCGGCTGCCCCACCGACCGGCTGGACCTGAACTGGCAAAGGCTGATCCTGACCCATTTGGCCGAAAAGACCCATAAGGGGGTACTGACCGGCGCCCCCATCACCGATATGAAAATTACGCTGATCGCCGGGCGCGCCCATCCCAAGCACACCGAGGGCGGGGACTTCCGGGAGGCGACCTACCGGGCGGTGCGGCAGGGGCTGCGGATGGCAAAGAGCATCCTGCTGGAGCCGCAATGCCGCTTTACCCTGACGGTGCCGGCCGAGCAGCTGGGGCGGGCACTCAATGATTTGCAGCAGCGGGAGGCCGAGACCGAGCCGCCGGAGCTGCTGCCGGAGACCGCCACCCTGCGGGGCACGGCGGCGCTTTCCATGCTGCGGGACTACCCCGCCGAGGTGGTGCGGTATACCCATGGGCGGGGGCATTTAACCTGGGAGCCGGACGGCTATGCGCCCTGCCGGCACCCCGAAGCGGTAATAGCCGCCTGCGGCTACAACTGTGATGCCGATACGGAAAATACCGCCGATTCGATCTTTTGCAGCCACGGCGCCGGGCATACCGTCCGGTGGGATGAGGTGCCGGGGATGGCGCATATCGTGACGGATGTGCTGAAGCCTGCCGATGAGCCGGATGAGCCGATCGTGACCCGGCAGCGGAGCGAGGCCTACCGTGGCTCCCTTTTGCAGGATAAGGAGCTGATGCGGATCTTCGAGATGACCTACGGGCCCATCAAGCGAAAAAACGGCGAAGCGATGCATACCCCGAGATCCGCCGGGAGCGAGCACATCAAGCCGCCGAAGGCAGTACCGCTGCCCGAAGGCCCAGAATACCTGCTGGTGGACGGCTATAATATCATCTTTGCGTGGGAGGAGCTGGCGGAGCTGGCAAAATCCGATCTGGACGCCGCCCGCCACCGGCTTATTCAAATTCTGTGCAACTACCAGGGCTACCGCCGCTGCGAGCTGATCCTTGTATTTGACGCCTACAAGGTGAAGGGCAATCCCGGCAGCATAGAACGGCAGCACGGCATCCACGTGGTGTACACCAAGGAGGCCGAAACGGCGGATATGTATATCGAAAAGGTGACCCACACGCTGGCGAAGGAGCACCGGGTACGGGTGGCGACCTCCGACGGGCTGGAGCAGATCATTATTCTGGGACACGGGGCGGTGCGGGTGCCCGCCCGGCAGTTCCGGGAGGAAGTGGAGCAGGTGGAACGGGCCATCCGGGAGATACTGGAGAGCCTGTAGCCTGTCCTTTCCGGGCGCCTGCGGGGGGCAGGCAGCGGCGGAGCCACCTTTCGCCCGCAGGGCGAAAGACGCAGGCTGCGCCTGCGTGGCGGGCTGCGCCCGCCGCGGCTCCGCCGCCCCGCACCCTGCAGGGGGCTTATACCGTGCCGGTGATGACCAGCTTGGTCACGCCGGGGGTGATGCGCCACAGCCCGGTTTCGGCATCCTGCACCGCAGTGGCCGCCGGGACGGTGATCACCCCGCTGGCGGTCGCAAATTCGCCGGTGGCGGCATTATAGGTGTAGCCGGTGCCGGGGGCCAGCGGTGTGCCGTCCAGCGTGACCGTCAGCCCGTTCAGGACGGGATCGAAGGTATCGCTGACCGTTACGAAGTCGGTGGCGGCCGTGGCGGTATTGCCGCTGTTTTGCAGGTAGAAGGTATAGGTGACCGTTCCGTTTTCCACCACGCTGGTGGGGCTCATGCATTTACTGATGGAAAGCCGCAGCGTTTCCCCTGCTGCCACCGTCGCCTGTGCCGTCAATGGGGTGGTCAGGCCGTTGCCGGTGATGGAGGCGGTATTGGTGATGGTACCGCCTGCGGCAGGCGGGGCGTAGCCGTTGGGCTCGGCCTCGTAGATCAGCAGGGCATTGCCGCCCGCCGGAACGGTGATCCCGCCGATTACCAGCGGGGCGCCTGCGGTGACCGCCGGGGCGGGCTGCAGCGTGCCGTTGCTGTAATACTTGAGCGAGCCCTCCACATAGGTGAGGGGCACCCGGGTCTCCCCGGCAAAGGCGTACCCGCCCAGGTCATCGGTGACGGTGAGCCCGGCATAGGCGGCCGCACCGCTATTGCGGATGCTGACGATATAGGTGACGGTATTGCTGCTGCCGTAGGTGGGCAGCACGGCGGTCTTTTCGGCGGCCAGCACCTGCACCAGCTGCCCCTCCACGGTATTGGAATTGGTGGAGGTATCACGGTAGGAAAGGGTTGCGGTATTGTAAAAAGCAGCCATGGGTCTTATTCCCTCCTTGGTTCTCATTTGGGGGCGCCGTACGGCGCAGATCGCCCGCTGCTCCCCCGCTACCAGTTTATGTTGCCCCGCAAAAATAGTTCCCGGCGGGGCAGTTCCGGCGGCGGTTTTTGCTTGACACCGCCCGGCAATCGTGCTATTATAGGTGAGCGGAATTTGAGGTCTGCATATAGATGGGCCCGTGGCTCAGTTGGGAGAGCGCCGCGTTCGCATCGCGGAGGCCGAGGGTTCGAATCCCTTCGGGTCCACCAAATAAAAAAGACGCCTGTCGGCGTCTTTTTTATTTGGCGGACTTTGGGGAGCGCAAACTTTTTGCGGATTTTACAGCCGCTGCCCTGATTGAACGCGATGGGGGAACCCGCAAACGGTTCCCCCATCACACTGCCCCCTCCCTTGCGGCGGGGCGGGGCGTGTTGGCAGGCTTTTTTGGCGGTCCTTGGGGAGCACAGACTTTTTCATGCTTACCATAGAATGGGTATTGACAGCGGTATCGGATTGTGGTACCATGTCAGTGGTGGGGAGTGCGGCTGTGTTGACAGCCCGCCCCACCATTTTTATTTGGACTACCATAGAATGGGTATTGACAACGCCGGTATCCTGTGCTATATTGGCAGTACAGAGGTCAACCGCTGTGTTCCGCTCGGGCAATTGGAGCCCGATTCGATGAAGCAGCCGGTTGGCTTCTTTTTTTATTTCCCCGATGCTGTGCGCAGGTTTTACGATAAGTAAGTCAGCCGCTTCTTGCCTTTGCCGGGCTTGGGGCGGCTTTCATTTTCCACTATTCCCTATTGCAGGTAGCCCGCCCGGGCCTGCACGCCGAAGTGGGCCTCCAGCAGGTGCAGCTCGTCATCGGTGATGGCGTTGAGGCGCGGCAGGGGGGCGGTCTTCATGTAAATCTCCGCAGCCCTATCTCTCCCGCCGGTCCAAGGAGGAAACCGGCGAGATCCTCACCGATTTTATCCTGAAGGAAAAGACCGAGGAAGCCAAGTGCCTCCTCCGCTATTCCGATAAGCCCCTCACCGCCATCGGGGCGTATCTCGGGTTTTCCTCCGCCAGCCACTTTTCCCGGGTGTTCAAGGCCTATGTCGGCACCACCCCGCGGGAATACCGGGAAAAGCATCAGTGACTTTCGGGGGATTGTATCATTTTTCCGGTGATGGGAATGCCACCCCGAATAAAAAAGGACTGTGATGAGGAGGAGATTTTCGGTCTTCTGCTCATCACAGCCTTGTTTTTAGGGTTAGATGTAATTGTAAATACGGAATTCCGGAATGAAGGCCGCTTTGCATACCGATTGAACGGTGCGCATTCCTCTGCAGGCTCTTCATTTGTCAAATTCTTTTTACGGGAATGATCTCATCGCTGGCCCTTATCGTAGGGGATGCCCTCTGCCTTCGGTGCTCTGGAATTCTTCGATGTGAAGGCCAAAACCACCAGGGTGACTACATAGGGAAGCATATTGTAAACGTAATTGCTGATCCCGATTTGCGCCAATAGGTAAACGCCGTCGCCATTGATATCCAATGTCCCGTAGCAGGAGGCGATACATTTGAGCAATCCGAACAGCAAACCGACGATCGCAATATTCAGCGGTTTCCAATTACCGAAGATCATAACTGCCAGGGCAAGATAACCAAAGCCGGCAACTGCTCCGTTTGCAGACCCGTTTGATGTGGTAAGTCCGTAAATAAATCCGCCCATTCCGGCAAGCGCACCGCCGATGGTGGTGCCGATGTACCGCATCCGATACACATTGATGCCGACGCTGTCCGCTGCCTGGGGATGCTCGCCGCAGGAACGCAGCCGCAGCCCGAAGCTGGTTTTATACAGAATAACGGATAGGATAATATAAACGGCAATGCTGATATAGGTGGTCAGATAAAATTTATCCAACAGGACACTTCCCAATAGGCCGATATCCTGCTTGCGCCCGAAGCCCAGATCCGTTTTGAACAGCATAAACCAAGAGGGTGCATCATACTCCAGGGTGAGGGTGCTCTGATGGAAAATCAAATTGATCAAAAACAATACAACGGCAGGCGCCAGCAGATTGAGGGCAATTCCTCCGATGGTCTGATCCGCTTTCATGGTCACGGCGGAAAAGCTGAGCAGCAGAGAGAATACCGCACCCGCTGCCGCAGTGATCAGCAGCGTGAGTAATAAAAGCCCCTGCGCATGCTCCTCGTTCCAGCCGTTCACCTGCATAGTGCGCACAAACCATGCGCCGGAAAATGCACCGATGATCATAATGCCTTCCAGCGCCAAATTGATTATGCCGCTGCGCTCGGAGTAGACGCCGGCAAGGGCGACCAGAATTAACGGAACGCTGTAAATAAGCGTTTGCTGCAAAAGAAATGTCATTCTTCTTTCACCTCCGTTTTATCTTCGCCGGTTACCGGCAGCGGTTTTGCCGGGACTGTCTCCGTTTTCGGGTCGGCAGATACCTTTTGCTCACGCTGCCGGAACAGATCCTGGAAGAAGCGTGTAAAAGCAGAAAGGTAAACAATAGCAGCAATGATAATGCTGGCATTGTATTCATTAAAGGGTGTCAGCACGCTGAGCTGACTGCCGGATATGCTGAGGTACGCCATAAACAGACCGCCGAATATACAGCCGATGGGGTGACAGCTCGCCAGCAGCGCCACCGCTATGCCGTTAAAGCCGGCAGCCGGCAGCGACATGGATGTGTGCCAGTAAAATTCAATATCACCCTGGAGATAGTAAAGAGCACTACCCGCTGCGGCAAGTGCGCCGGAAATTGCCATGGCAAGCACAATATTGCGCTTTTCATTCATGCCGGCCAGCTTTGCCGCGTTTTTATTGCTGCCGCAGGCACGCAATTCAAACCCCACACGGGATTTGCTCATCAGCAGCCAGCACACCACCGCAAACAAAACGGTCAGCAGAATCCCCGCATTAACACTGCTGCCGGGAAACAGCTTATCCAGCCCCAGCTTGGCCGTTGCCACGCCGTTGGTGGCAAGCTTTAGGGTGAACCCGGTTTTACCGTAATCGATTTTATTCACGAATTTACTGCCGTCAAAGACAGACGCCACCATATTTGCCGCGATCCAGTTTGTCATGATGGAGGTAATGACTTCATTGACATTCAGATATGCTTTGAAGATTCCGGGGATCGCCCCCCACACCGCTCCGGCAAGCATTGCTGCCAGCAGCGCCAACAGCCACGCGATCCACGAGGGAACCACCTCGGTATTCACCGATAGGCCTACCGCAATGGCAGCCGCCGTTCCCGCAAGATACTGTCCCGGCGCGCCGATATTGAAAAGCCCGGTCTTGTAGGAAACAGCGATCGACAGCCCGGTCATGATAAGCGGTGTCGCCCGGAACAGCATATCGCCGACCAGCTTTCCGTTGAAGCCGAACTGCAGCGCACCGCTGCCGTTGACGTCTCTTCCGAGATTGAACACACCGGCCAGTACCACACGAATTCCGTCCCAGGCGGAAACGAAGTTGATCTCCCGTACCGTAAGGGCAATGACCACCAACAGCATACCGCCGAAAGCACAGCCGAGCAGAATGGCAACCAGCGATGACAGCACCTTATTCGGCCCGCTGCCCGAGGTTTTCAGTGATGCCGCAAACCTTTTAAGCATCTGCACTCTCCTCCTTCCCCGCTGCGTCCGAATTACGCTTGGCACCCGCCATATAAAGCCCCAGCTCCTGCGGGGTCGTCGTTTTGGGGTCCAGTTCCCCCACGATCTCCCCTTCGTACATCACAAGGATACGGTCGGCAAGGTTTATCACCTCGTCCATTTCGTAGGAAACCAGCAAAACGCCCTTCCCTTTATCCCGCTGCTGTACGATCTGCCGATGAATATATTCGATCGCAGCAATATCCAGACCGCGTGTGGGGTGCACCGCGATCAGCAGGGCATCGTCCTTATCGATTTCCCGGGCAATGATCGCTTTTTGCTGATTGCCGCCGCTCATGCTGCGCACGATCGTGGCAGCGCCCTGTCCGGAGCGTATATCAAAGCGTTCGATCAGCCCGTCGGCATATTTTCGTTCCTCGGCACGGTCTATAAAGCCGTTGGGGTCAAACCGCGGCTGGTAGTAGTTATGAAGGATCAGATTATCCTCCAGAGAGAAATCCAGCACCAGGCCATGCTTGTGACGATCCTCCGGTATGCAGCTCATGCCGGCTTCACTGCGAAAACGCACGTTGCGGTGTGTCACATCTTGCCCGCCGATAACGATTCTGCCGCCGGATGCCTTTTCCAGTCCCGTCAGGGCATATATCAGCTCACTTTGTCCGTTTCCGTCAATTCCGGCCACGCATACGATCTCACCGCCATGCACATCAAAGCTGACATGGCGTACTGCATCTTTTTTATGATAGCGGCTGGCAACCGAAAGATCCGAGACCTCCATTACCGGCGCCTGCCGTTCAATTTCCTTTTTCTCAACGGTCAACTGTACGGGACGGCCTACCATCATGGTGGTCAGCTCATCCTTTGTTGTCTCATTCACCTGTACGGTGCCGATGTATTTCCCTTTGCGCAGCACGCTGCAGCGGTCAGCCACCGCCATAATCTCATTGAGCTTATGCGTGATAAAGAGGATGCTTTTCCCCTCGGCCGCCAGATTGCGCATGATCCCCATCAGCTCATCTATTTCCTGCGGCGTCAATACCGCCGTGGGCTCATCAAAAATTAAAATATCGTTTTCCCGGTACAGCATCTTCAGGATCTCGGTGCGCTGCTGCATACCGACAGAAATGTTTTTCACCAGCGCATCGGGGTCCACCTGCAGACCGTATTGCTCGGAAAGCGCCACCACCTTTTTCCGCGCTTCTTTTTTCCGTACAAATCCCAGCTTTTTCGGCTCTACGCCTAAAATGGTATTTTCCAGCACCGTAAAGCATTCCACCAGCTTGAAGTGCTGATGTACCATGCCGATCCCCAGGTCATTTGCATCCTTCGGGCTGTTGATCCGCACCGGACGGCCGTTCATAAGGATCTCTCCCCCATCAGGCTGGTACATTCCGAACAGCACACTCATCAGCGTGGATTTCCCTGCGCCGTTTTCTCCCAGCAGGGCATGAATCTCTCCCTTTTTGAGACGAAGTGTTATGTGATCGTTTGCAACGATGCCCGGGAATATCTTGGTAATATCAATCATTTCGATTGCGTATTCACTCTGCATTGTCTCACTCCCGCTCTGCAAGTGTTTATTCGCTCCTGCCGCAGAGCGGCACGAGCAGCGGAAGCCCGCCGCCGTGCCGTCTTTGGACAGAACAGTTTTACTTGATGAAATTTACGGTCACATTGCTGAAGGTCTCCTCGCCTGCCATGAACTTTTCAAAGTCGGCGCTGACAACCAGCTCACCAGATATCATTGCGTCCACCAGTGCCTCATAATCCGCCTCGCTGAAGGTCTCGAAGCGGGAAGTCGCCATGGGAAGGCCGGCTGCGCCTTCCTTGATCCCCAACTGGGTGCCGCCCTTTATGGAATCCCAGTTACCGTCATAATAGCTGGAGAGTGCCAGCTTAACAGATGCGCCAAGGCCCTTCAAGGCAGAGGTAATAACGGTCTTGGAATCGCCGGACTGGTCGACATCGCCGGCGATGGAATAGGCATTATTGGCAGCAGCCGCCGCAAAAACGCTGTCGCACATTTTGCCGCCGTAAGACATTACTACTTCCGTCCCGGAGGCATACCAGCCATTGATCTGGGTTTGAAGGGCATCGGAAGCGGAATAGGAATCGCCGTACAGGTAGCTGATCTTCATTTCGACCTGAACGCCCATTTCGGCTGCTGCCGCATTAGCGCCCTGTACAAATCCATAACAGCTGCGGCTTATTGCAGGGTTGCTGCCGCCGCCACCGCCGGAATAACCCAGCTTGGTCATGCCGTCCTTCACGCAGGCATAGCCCGCCATAAAGCCGGACTGCTCCTCATGGTAGAAGATGCCCGCTACATTGTCCAAGCCGACATCCCAGCCATCGATGAATACAAAGGAAACCTCGGGATGCTCGGTCGCTGCCTGATACAGCGCATTGTACTGACCATAGCCGGGCACTACAATGATCTTTGCACCGTTATTGATCGCGGCAATAAATGCATCATAGCGGTCGGAGTCGGTTGCCTCGCTGCCGTTGGCAGGCTGGTAATACTTGTAGGATTTCCCGTGTTCATAGGCGTAGGTTTTTACGCCCTCCCAGGTGCCCTGATTAAAAGCCTTGTCCTTCAGCTGCGCCAGGTCGGTCACCATGGCGATCTCGTACCTACCATCTGCCGAATCCATTACATCGCTGATCTCATCGGGGGTAACGGTCTTGTCGGAACCGCCCGAGGCGTCGGGGTCGGGGGTAGGGGTCGGGTCCTTCTGGGGGCCGCAGGCGGCGAATGCCAAGACCATCATCAGCGCCAGCAGCAGTGCCAAAACTTTTCTTGAGCTTTTCATGATTCATTGTCCTTTCTTTTTGTGTTTTTATTTTTTGGTGCAGATCACCCTGCACCATGGTTCAACATAAGTTACAGCAGTGACTGGTCGATGTTATCGATCCCCTCGTAGTATGCCTGCAGGTTGGTGGGCGGGAAAATTCCTCGGTCGGTCACTACGCCGCTGCACAGCTTGGGCGGGGTGATATCAAATGCGGGGTAAATCCCCTTCACGCCCGGCATGGTCACACGGGTGCCCATCGCCTCCAGTACCAGCTCGGGGTCCCTTTCCTCGATGGTCACGCTGTCGATGGACGGATGAGAAAGGTTCGGCGTTCCGGTCACATAGTAGGGAATGCCCCAGTAATTCGCCGCCAGCGCAATTTGGAATGTGCCGATTTTATTGACCACATATCCGTCCATTGTGATAACATCGGCTGCGGAGGTGAATACATCAACATGCTTGGCATTCAGCACATAACCCGGCATGTTATCGGTGATCACGCTGGTATCAAATCCCATATCGCAGCCCACGCTTGCCGTCAAACGCGCGCCCTGAAAATAGGGCCGGGTCTCCGCACAGATCATCTTAATCTCTTTCCCCTGCCGACGGCATGCCAGCAGCATCGTGCCGATGACGGTCTCACCGAAGCACTGGGTCATTACCGTGCCGTGGTTCGGGATCTTTTCCGCCAGGGTTGCTCCCGTCTGCATATACTTCAGATAGGTATTATTGATATATTGGAATGCATACTCCTGCATGGCATCCACCAGCAGCATACCGGTCTTGCCCTCCTGCAGGCAGCGGCGTGCCTCTGCCAAAGCGGCTCCGGTCACCAGCTTCATTTTCTCCGCTGTGGTGGGCCGTGCGTGAGAAAGCGTATAGGCCGCCTTTTCCATATAGCCTTCAATATCCGCCACATTCTTTTTTTCAGCTTCGTAGGCAGCCAATGCCATCCCCATTGCCGCAGCCGTATAGGGACCTGCGCTCTGCGTCACCATATCGGCGATCGCCTGCGCTACCTCGGTGTGGGAATGACAGGTTACATATTCCGTGCGAATGGGATAGATGCGGCGGTCAAGGATCCGTACACAGCCGTTTTCGTACCATGCTACGTTTTCGTACTGCAGCATGAATGCCATTCCCTCGTCTGCGCGTTTCATCATGCCTTCCCTCCCTTCATTCTTGCCCTGAACAATGCAATCTGCTCTTCCGGAATCGGATTCGACGTTCCGGCCGTATCAGCCAGATAGCAGATTTTCGCAGCGTCCTCGATATAAACAGCCGTTGTAACAGCAGACGGCAAATCCTCACCGATTGCCACTACGCCGTGGTTCTGCAAAAGGCAGCCCTTTCGTCCCTCCAGCGCACGTACCGCCTCCGTTCCTACCGCAGGGTCACCCGGCAGCGCAAAACGCGCAACCTTGACCGTATCCCCGATAAAGGGCAGCATTTCCACCAGAATGATCGGGATCGGTTTATCCATTGTGGCATAGGCGGTCGCATAAGGGGAATGGGTATGTACCACCGCCCCTGCATCGGGGCGTGCCTTATAAATCGCCGTATGCAGACGCCACTCGGAGGAGGGTAACAGCTCGCCCTCCAGCACATGGCCCTCAAGATCGATGGTCACGATATCCTCCGCCTGCATGGTTTCATATGGCGTGCTGCTGGGTGTAATGTAGATTTCACCCTTTGCTGAATTATAAATGCTGAGATTGCCGCTGGTTCCCGCAAACAGGCCCATTGCATATGCCCGCTTGGTCGTTTCCAAAACCAACTGCTTTGCTTCTTGTTTTTCCATGATAGCGACCTTTCTTTTCTCCATCAGCATCGCCGATTTATTTCATCATATCTGCAGAGAGATACTTTTTGCCCGCTGCTTTTTTCTTCTTATCCCACTCGGTCAGCAGACGGATTGCCTCGGCGCCCACCATGCAGGCGCGCTTCTCGCCGCCATCCTCCCTGGCCTCGCCGGTAACACGCTGCACAATGACAGAAGCACACATGCCGGCACGCAGGCCGAACAGCCGGGCCATGGTAAACAGCGCTGCGCCCTCCATATCATAATTGAGAATACCGGCAGCCTGCATATCCCTGTAATCATCCTCACAGTCGCTGCGCTTGTAGCCGCCGAAGGAAGGTCTGGACTGGCCGGCATAGAAGGAAGCCGTGGTGCAGCCCGTGCCCACATGATAGGTAAAGCCGAGATTTTCACAAGCCTGCACCAGCGCCATCGTCACCTCGTAGGATGCCGCAGAGGGATATTCATCCCGAATATACTGGCGGGAGGTACCGTCCAGCCGCACGCTGCTGTCATTGATGATAATATCTCCGATATTAATACCGGGCTGGATGGCGCCGGTAGTGCCGACACGAATAAAAGTATTTACGCCGACCGAAGCCATGGTGGTCAGCGGCAGCTCCAAATTGGGGCCGCCCATTCCGGTGGACATTGCCGCAATATGTGTTCCCTTATACTCACCGGTCGCTGCGCGGTAACCGCGGTTCAGGTCATATTCCTTCTGGGTCCCCTCATCCCACTGGGCAGCCATCAGACTGATGCGTCTGGGGTTGCCGGGCATCAGAACATATTCTCCCATATCCGGCACGGTATAGCCTTCAGCAGCAATACCGCCGGTCTCGGCGTCGTTCAGGTTCCGGCGTGCAGCTTCCAATTTTTCGTTCATAGTAAAATCCCTCCATCGTTTTTGTGATGTATTGCAAAGGTGTTTTGTTTTACCTCTGTTTTGGTTGAATTATACCAGTGTTTTGACTGGTTGTAAATGCTTTCTGCGGTATTGTGTTGTTTTTTGTTGTGCTGTACAAGAATATGCTGCGATATTTGTGCATGTTTTGCGTTGTCTTGTGGAAATATTGTTTGTTTTTTTGATGACGATGTGGTATCATTAAAATATGGGAATATGCGTTTTGGGGAAATCACAAATCTATATTACGGAGAGGGGACGTTGCCTTTGTTGCCGGTCGAAAGAAAAGACTTGATTCGGGATATTATTTATGAAAAGAAAACCGTCAGCATTTCGGAATTATCCAATCAGTTCGGGGTAAGCCTGGAAACCATTCGCAGGGATATCGATTCCCTTGCGCAGGAGGGCATCCTGACAAAAACCTACGGCGGTGCCAAATTCCGTCCGCAGGTCTCCAAGCGTGCGCCGGCCAGCGTTCTGCGCAATATCCTTTCAAAGAATAAAAACGCAATGGCAGCCGTTGCCGCACAGTATGTCAAGCCGAATGACTGCATCTTTCTGGGCTACTCCACCACTGTATTTGCCCTTTGCGCCCAGCTGCAAAACGTGCCGTTGACTATTGTGACAAATTCTTTGCCTGTCATGCAGTTTTTCGCCGACTCATCCAATGTTCATCTGGAATGTATCGGCGGTCAGTATCTCAAGGACTTTGATGCCTTCAGCAGTTACAGCGCCATTGAGAATTTGCATCGGTACAGCTTTGATAAGGCATTTCTTTCCTGTCAGGCATTTAATCTCAACCGCGGCATGTGCGATCAGAATGATACGATCTGCGGCTTGCAGCAAAAGGTTATGGAGTTCTCCGATCAGGTTTTTCTGCTGGCGGATCACTCCAAGATCAATCAAACTGCTTTTATCTCCTACGGCAGGTTTTCGGATATCACCCAATTGATTACCGATACGCCCCCCGATAAAGCCGTTCAGGAGCAGCTGGATGCCATTGGGCTTCCTTGCGTTGCAGCGCAGACGGACCCTGCCGAGCTGCAGTAGCCTGTCCGCATCGTGGATAAAACGAAGCCGAAAAGCGAAACAGGCATGACCGAGATCATGCCTGTTCCAAGAAATTGCAATATTACTGTCTTACCGGCAGGGAGCTTCTGGTGTCTTTTTATTTGCTGCACCTTGGGGAGCGAACAGCTTTTTTGGTTGCGTTGTCAACCAAATGCAGCGTACCGTAAAAGCTGTTGGGTTTACCATAGAACGGGTATTGACAGCGGTATCGGATTGTGGTATCATGTCGGTGGTGGGGAGTGCGTCCGATTCGACGGACCGCCCCACCATTTTTATTTGGACTACCATAGAATGGGTATTGACAACGCCGGCATCCTGTGCTATATTGGCAGTACAGAGGTCAACCGCTGGGTTCCGTCCGGGCAATTGTAGCCCGTCTCGATGAAGCAGCGGGTTGGCTTCTTTTTTTATTTCCCCGATGCTGTGCGCAGGTTTTACGATAAGTAA
>ERZ827423.1816-NODE-1816-length-19299-cov-86.318801_pt1 | contig 19299 bp, 19 predicted proteins | sample MGYA00519775_ERZ827423 | MGnify/ENA primary metagenome ERZ827423 (study PRJEB31778, sample SAMEA3449296) | human gut metagenome | biome: human gut; feature: human-associated habitat; material: faeces | place: United Kingdom | collected 2010/2012 ...
AAATGTATAACGAGCCGATTATGACCCTCGTTGAAGAACCCGAAGAAAGCAAGGGAAACTTGAACTGGACAGCGACTTGGTGAGTGACCCGCTGTCCTCCACTGAGGGGAGTGGTGGTGTTACTGCCACTGCTCCCCTCCACTCTTACGGAGAGAAATTTGAGGAGCTTTTTCCGTATTACCTGTCTCTCGGCATGACCGAAGAACAGTATTGGGATAAGGATTGCCGATTGGTGATTTTTTATCGGAAAGCGGAAGAACTCCGAACGAGCAGAAAAAACCAAGAAATGTGGTTACAGGGTGCGTATTTCTACGAAGCTCTGTCCCGTGTGTCACCTCTGCTCCATGCTTTTGCCAAAAAGGGTACGAAACCTGCTCCGTACTTGTCAGAACCGTTCGCTATTACGGAAAAACAGGCTGAGTATCAGCAGGAAGAAAAGGACAGGAAAATCTACGATAAGGGCAAAGCACTTATTGAGGGCTTTATGGCAAAGCATAACAAGAAATTTGAAGGGAAGTGAGAACCGTGTCTACTACAATCGAGCAGTTAGAACTTGAAGTACAATCGAGTGCCACATCAGCAGTGGCACAATTAGACGCGCTTGCTTCTTCTTTGGGTAAAGTAAAATCCGCTATCAAAGGTGGAGTTGGTCTTACCGCTGTGGCAAAACAGCTTACTACGCTGAATACCGCACTGAATAGTATCAGCTCCACCAACGCGGATAATCTGAATAAGATGGCACAGGGCTTACAGGCACTTTCCTCTTGCAGAAACCTCAAGCTCTCGTCTTCTGTAGCTAATCAGATTTCCAACCTTGGGACAGCGGTACGGTCTCTGAATGGGACTGATTTTTCCTTGCTCGGACGGCTTGCGGACGCGCTTACTCCGCTTTCCACAATCGACAAGTCGAACCTCAACAGCTTTATCTCTCAGCTACAGCGATTGCCGCAAGCGGTACAGGGTCTTAACGGTGTGGACATCGGCGGGTTGGGAACGCAGATTTCTGAACTGGTATCTGCTCTTTCCCCACTTTCTCAGATGGGTAAGAACAACCTTACCTCGTTTGTGACTCAGCTTGGCAAAATCCCCGCTCTCATGCAGTCTCTAAAGACGGTAAACATCGGGGAACTTGCGTCACAGGTTCAACAGTTGGCAGACGCTTTCGCTCCTCTCGCTACGCAAATGCAAGCCATTTCGAGCGGGTTTGCGGCGTTTCCGGCGAGAATCCAAAAGCTGATTACCAGTACAAACAATCTGTCGAAGTCGAACGACAGAGCGTCCACAAGCTATGTGAACCTCGCCGCAAAAATCGGTATTGCTATCGTAGCAGTAAAAAAAGCGGCTTCCGTATTGGCAGGATTTATCAATAAGTCCAACCAGTATGTTGAAGATTTGAACCTGTTCACCGCGTCTATGGGCGAGTACGCAAGCGCGGCGCAGGAGTACGCAGAGCGTGTCAGTGAAATCGTTGGTATCGACCCCGCCGAATGGTTGCGAAACCAAGGTGTATTTATGACGATTACCAAGGGTTTCGGTGTGGTAAGCGATAGAGCGTACACGATGAGTCGAAACTTGACTCAGCTTGGATATGACATTTCCTCGTTCTTTAACATTCCGTTCGAGGAAGCGTTCCAAAAGTTACAGTCGGGTATCGCGGGTGAGCTTGAACCGCTCCGTAGACTCGGCTATGACCTGTCTGTGGCTCGTCTACAGCAGGAAGCATACACCCTCGGTATTGAGAAGAAAGTCTCGGCTATGACACAGGCTGAGAAAGCGGAGTTGCGTTACTACGCGATTATGACGCAGGTAACAACCGCGCAGGGCGATATGGCGAGAACGCTGAACGCTCCCGCAAACCAACTCCGCGTCCTGCAAGCACAGGTTACTCAGTGCGCCCGTGCAATCGGTAATATCTTTATTCCTGCTCTGAACGCTATCCTGCCGTATGCGATTGCCGTAGCAAAGGTTATTCGACTTATTGCGAACGCTATCGCAAGCCTGTTTGGGTTTGCTCTGCCGGAAATTGATTACAGCGGTATCGGCGCAACTGTCGGTGGAGTCGCTGACAGTACACAGGACATCGGAGACGGTCTTGGTGACGCTACCAAAAAGGCGAAAGAGCTGAAAAACGCTCTGCTCGGTATTGATGAACTGAACATCATCTCTCCTCCCGAAGATACAAGCGGGAGCGGTGCAGGTGGTATCGGTGACATCGGAGGTGGAGGTCTTGGCTTTGACCTGCCGACCTATGATTTCCTCGATGGCGCAATCAGCTCTAAGGTTGATGAGATTGTTCAGAAGATGAAAGAATGGCTCGGTCTGAACAAGGAAATCGACTCGTGGGCTGACCTGTTCGATACCCGTCTTGGAAAAATCCTGTTGACGGTGGGTGCTATCGGTGCGGGTCTTGCGGCGTGGAAAATCGCAAAGAGCGTTGCCGATTTCGTGAAATATATCACCTCGTTCAAGGGATTCGGCGCAGGTTGGGCGGGACTCGGCGCACTTGGGCTGTTGTCCGACCTTAATGAGTTCATCGGGTATTTCCAAGACTTCCTTGAGAACGGCGCAACATTCCAAAATGTTGTCGGTATGATTAGTGAGTTCACGGGTGCAATCGGTGACTGCTTGATTATCCTCGGCAATCTCAAGATTGGCGGTGCGCTCAAGGTCGTACAGGGTATTGGTGAGATTGCTGTTGCAATCAAGGACATTTCCGAAAGCGGTGTAAATTGGGAAAACGCCAATACCGCTATCAGAGGTCTCACCAACATTGCAATCGGTATCGGCGTGTTCACGGGCAACCTCAAAGTGGCGGCATGGGGACTGGCTATTCAAGGCTTCACCTCCATCATCACAGAGATTGGCGCGAATTGGGACGCTATCAAGCAAGGCGATTGGAGCGGCGTAGATAAGGTGACGCTGATTATCGGCGCACTGGAAGTCCTCGGCGGTCTCGCTATGGCATTAGATGTGTTCTCTAAGCTCAAGGAGGTCGCTACCATCGGTAAGGCTTCCGAAGCGGTCACGACCGTTGCAACGGCAACAGAAACTCTCGATACCACGGTCAGCACGAAGTTGTCCCCAAACCTCACCTCTCTCGCAAAGAACCTCGGCTTGGGTATCGTAATTGTCGCGGAAGTCGCGGCGGCGGCACTCCTCATCACGGGTGCAATCATTCTACTCGGTGAGGGATTAGCGCAGGTCGGTGAGTCGTGGCAACCTGTTATCAATAATGGCGGCACGGTCTTAGCGGCTATGGGTATTGGTATCGGTATCTTAGCGGTTGTCGGTATTGTGACTGCTTTGCTTGGTTCTGTCGGTACACCGCTCATCGTGAACATTGCTCTCGGTACTGCAATTCTCGCAGAGTTGGGTATCGCAACGGGGCTGTTTCTCGTGGAGATTTGGGCTATCGGTAAGGGCTTGGACGAAATCGGGCAAGCATGGCAACCTGTTCTTGACAACGGGGAAACCATTGCAACGGCTATCGGTCTCGGTACGGCTCTGCTTGTCGGTATCGGCGTAGTGACTGCCGCTCTTGGCGCGGCTACGGTTGCAAGTGCGGGTCTGCTCCCGTTGGCTATCGGTCTCGGTACGGCTTTGCTTGTCGAACTGGCGGCGGCGTTCATCATATTTACGGAGAGTCTGATAGCGGTAGCCAATGAGCTTGGTGACAACCTCGCTCCCGCGCTCGACAGACTCAATGACAAGCTCCCGACCCTTTCCACCAACATGAGCGAGTTCGTAGACTTTATGACGGATTTCGCAGGTGAGGTCGTTCGGTACACAGAGGTTTCGGCTATTGCCGGACTGAGCGCAACCATTGACACCATCATCGGTTGGTTTACGCAAGACCCTGTTGAGAAACTGGCAGACGATGTAGAGAACATTTACAACCAAACCACTACCCTCAACGAAAAGCTGAACTTGGCTGTACCCGAACTGAAAACGGCAATCGACCTGCTCAAGCAGTATAAGGGCTTCCTTACCGAAATGGAAACGCTCTGCAACAGTAATGTTGAGCTGTCCACGGGTATGTTCGTGAACATGAAAGAGGTCGGTCAGAAGCTCGTGACGGGATTTGTGGACGGTATCAAGTCCAAGTCCTCTGACTTCTCCAATGCGGCGAAAACACTGGTGGACGGGTTCAAGAACTCGCTGAACACCAACGCCGCAACCTGCAAGTCGAGCTTCATTTCTTGGGCTTCCAACCTCAAGAACTGGTTTACCTCCGCGTCCTTTGGTGCAATCAACCGAACAACATTCGGCAACTACGCCAAGGATATTGTGAGCGGTTTCAACAACGGTATCACCAATAACTACGCTACGGCTAAGAGCGGTATGGTATCGTTTGCGAATACCGTGAAGAGCGCTTTTACGGAAATTGTCTCTTACAAGGTGTTCTATGACATTGCAAAAGATGTTATCAGCGGTTTCAACAACGGTATCAACGATTTCTACGATACGACTCGACCGTATATGCGGCGTTGGGCGAATGACGCGGCGGCGGCATACAAAGCGGCGTTGGACTCCAACTCCCCGTCCAAGCGGTTTATGCGTATCGGTGAGGACACTGTTCTCGGCTACAACCTCGGTATCGCCAACCTCGGCGGCACGACAAAGGGCGTTGTGACGGATTGGGCGAACTCGTTTACAAGCGTAAACCCGACCATGAGCTTTGCCGTAGACACCTCCGCTCTGAAATACTACAGCAGTGATTCGTTCGCACAGTCTGTTTCCGCTGATGTGGCGGCGCACAGCACGGTTACTGCAACGGGCTTCAAGGAGGGAATGGAGGGGTTCTACAGAGAGTATATCGAACCTACCCTGTCGCAGATGGCAGACGATATGCGTAGGCAAGCCGACAAGCAAGAACAGACCGTTGTTCAGATTGGCAACCGTGTTGTCAATGACGCGGTTACTACTCAGAAAAAAGCCAACGGCTATGTATTCGCACGATAAGGAGGGGTAAGAATGGCTTATTTGGCAATCAACGGTTATGAGCTACCTCCTCCGAAGCGAGGAGTACGCCCCACGGTGACTACCGTAGTGGACGCGGGTAGAAACGCCAACGGCTCAGTAGTCGGTCAGCGCGTGGGTCGAGACCAGTACAAGATTGACAGTCTTGAATGGTCTTGGCTCACCGCCGACCAATGGGCGCAGATATTAAATGTATTGAGTCACTTTTTCGTATATGTGACTTTCACTGACCCCGTGTCGAACTCCCTCAAGACTATCAAAATGTACTGTGGTGATAGAACCGCAGAACCTTATTGGGTCGATGAAAACGGGAAACCGACACACTACAGAAATTGCAAGGTAAATCTGATTGACTGCGGAGAGTAAGGAGGGGATTTTGTGCAAAAGGTTTCAAAAGCATATAAAGAGAGCATGAAATCCTCTCTCCGCGAGAGAGCGTATATTATGATTTCGTTCGGTCTGCTCAATCAAGAAGCACAGGCAAAAGCAAAGGTTGAGCAGGGTGATTTCACCTACTACTCCAACTCCGCAAATATCCTGTCCGAAAAGACCGATGATACCATCTACGCTACCCTTGAGGAGAATTTCACCAAAGTTGACGGGACGATGTTCTTCCTCCCACGGCAGAACGCTTCCAACGCTTACCTTGACACAGGCATTATCAGCGACAAGCTCCTTACGCAAGCACAGTTCGAGCTTACAATCAATCTCAATGTTCCCGCTACGGATTTCAAGGGTATTACTATCAATTTCGGTGAGAATTACCCTGTGAATTTCGATTTGATGAGCAGTAGCGGACAGGTTGTCGAGTTTCGCAATAATACGGAGGGGCTGTTCAGCACCGAAGAAGTGTTGACAAATACGACCTCGGTGAAACTGGTCGTTTACAGTATGAAGAATCCCCATAGTCGGGTGCGTATCTACTCTATCCGATTCGGTTACGGTCTCGTGTACTACAATGATTCCGTAATGGCTTCTTCCCTTGAGAGCTATGTCTCGCCCATCGGGGCAGATGTGCCGCAGATTGATTTCTCTGTACAGCTCAAGAACTACGACCACTACTTTAATGTAGATAACCCGAAATCCGCTATCAACTTCCTTGAAACAGGACAGGAAATGGAAATCTACTACGGCTATCAGCTCCCTACGGGAGAGGTCGAATGGATTCGCGGAAACCGCCTGTTGTGTTCGGAGTGGGAGTCGGACGATTACACCGCCACTATCCGCTGTCAAGATGTGTTCCGCAGTATGGACGCGGAGTTCTACAGAGGACTGTACCGCAGTGCAGGTAAGAGCTATTACGATTTGGCTCTTGAGGTACTGGCTGACGCAGGACTGACCGATTACTATATCGACCCGCAGTTGAAAAATCTGAAAAGCAAAAACCCCATTCCTCGCGTTCAGCACAAGGAAGCGTTGCAGATTATCGCAAACGCCTGTCGGTGTGTTCTATCACAAACCCGTATGGGCGGTATTCAGATTAAGTCCAACTTCATTCCCGAAGCGGCGGCAAGCGCAAACGCGGAAGCTACCTATTCCAATGTCGAAAAGATTATGGACGGTACTGCGAAAGACGAGTACGCCACCTTTGCTCAGAACTATACCACGGCAGACGGTAAGATGTTCTTCTTACCCCGCAATTTTGGAAATGCTACGCTGAATACAGGTTTTGTGTCAGCGGTGCAGTCTAAAGCGGACGGAACATTCACCACCAACCCCGTTGTTACGCTTACACAAGAAGTTGCGTGTATGTACTACGGTGTAAAACTGGTATTCGGACACTCGATTCCGGCAGCTTTTACAATCCGAACCTACAATGACGGGACGCTCGTAACGGAGTACGAGGTCGGGGCTGACGAAATCAGTAAGAACACGGTCATTCACACGGACTTTGACGATTTCGATGTTATGAAAATCGAGTTCACAAAGACCGCCGAACCCTATAGCCGTATCGTGCTGAATAATTTCAGCTTTGGTGATATTACGGATTTCACTATGACCCGCACAGATATGACCTCCTCCCCGAAAGCTATCAAGCAGGAGCTTGTCAAGGAGATAATTGTTCCTTGCTACAGCTATCAGACGGGCAATCAGCAAGAAAATCTTGTCAGCGAAGAAGTCACGGTCGCGGCGGGTGATGTGGAGACTTTTTTCGTGGGAGAACCCTCCTACGGCTTTTCTGCCGCACTGGAAAATCAGTCGGGCGGTGTTTCCATTTTGGAGTCGGGCAACTACTACATCACCGTCAAGTTTACAGTGACAGGTACTTACCGCTTGGAGATTTCCGGCTACCGCTACAAAATTGTAGAGCGTTATGCAACAAAAACGCTCAATAATCGAGGAAAGACAATCAAGTGGGAAAACCCTCTTATTTCCGATATGGGAATGGCGCAAGACCTCGCAGACTGGCTCGGTGACTATTATCAGTCCGGCATCGAGTATGAGTACGACACTCGCGGCAATCCCGAAATTGATGTGAACGATATTGTTTACCAAGAGAACGAGTTCCAGTCTGATATGAAAGTAAACATCTACCGCCACACCATCATTTTCAATCAGAGCTTTGCGGGTAAGGTCACGGCTCGTAGAACAGGAGGTTAGTTATGGCTTGGACAACGCCTAAAACAGACTGGTACGGTGTAACGAACCCCTCCGATGGGGTATATACGGGAGACAGGTTCAACGCGGTCGATTTCAACCGTATCAAGAACAACCTCACCTATCTGCGTGAGTTGGCTCTCAAGATGTACGATGAGTTCTCTATCGTCTCCCTCGGTGCTGACCGTACCTATTCAGATTACTTCTATGCTGATGAAATCAATCAGCTTGAGGAAAATCTGAAAACCATCAACAGCAAAACTCTCAAGAGGTCGTATGGCAACCCTCCGACCTATGTAGCAAACGGCAACACAATGGATTTTGCAGAGCTGAATCGGTTGGAACGCGCCATACTTGACCTCTACGACAGACTCACCAATGAGTCTGAGGGGAGAAGAATGTTCACTTGGAATTTTGGAATGAGAGGAGGAGACCTGTAAATGTCTTGGGAACTGTTACCCGTAAATTATACGGACGCTGTGTGGAGCGGTCTAAAACGGTACAACACCATCACCAATGAGGACGGTACAGTATCGTTCCAAGATGTGACCGCTTATAGCAACAAAGAAAAGTCCTTTTTTGGTGCGAGAGACGCGAACCGTATGAACGAAGCTCTCAATACCCTTATGTCGATGGTAGAAAACGGTTCTGACCTGTACGAAGCGTTTCAGAACTATTTTACCACACAGAAAGGGCTTTTTGAGAACGAAGCGGACTCCAAGCAGGACGGTTTTACCGCGTATATTACTGCTTTGGAAGCGGAGGGAGACAATGTAATTAACTCCCTTAAAACCGATTATCGCACGGAAATGGACACCTTTGAGAGTCAGCAACAGGCACTATTCACGACTTGGTTCGAGTTCGTCAAGAGTCAGCTCGGAGAAGATGTTGCCGGAAATCTGCAAAATCAGATTACTGCTCTCGACACCAAAACGGACGGTTTTGACCCGCGCACAACTACTTTCTCTGCCGATGGAAAGACCATCACGGAAATCGACTCGGCAGGAAACAAGAAAATCGAAACCGTGTTCACTTCCGATACAGTTATCACGCAAAAGCTCTATAAGAAAGAGTCAAACGGAAGTTATTCCCTCGTAAACACTAAGACCATCACATTCAGTGCAGACGGTCTAAACATCACAGAGGAGGTAGTGTAAATGTCTTGGGCAGAAGCAAAATGGACTGTTGACAGTCTGTTGCAGAAAATCGGGCAAGCCCCGAACAACATGAGGAGCTTTATCGCATACTCGCTTTCCGCGACCAGTATCGGCTTGAAGTTCCAAGAACCCGCCGACAGCTATGACGCGAACAATAATCTGATTTGTTCTGTGGGCGGTGTAATGATTCGCATGAGCGATACTGGTTATCCCACAAAGCCCTCTGAGGGAACGCTCGTGGTAAACAACACCAATCTCGGCGTGTATGTCAACACACCCTTTACGGTGAGCGGACTCACCAAGGGTAAAAAGTATTATTTTTCCGCGTTCCCGTATTCCGTACAGGGCGTTTACAACCTGTCGAGTAATGCGGCAAACAGAGCGGACGCTACCCCCGCCGCAGGTGAAATCGCAAATGTCACCATTTCTATTGACGATGATTCCGCATTTTCCAGTGTGGTAGTCACCTGTGTCGATGAAACGGAGTCTGCGTCTACGCAGTCGGTAACGCTCACCAAAACGAAGAAAACGGCTTCCTTTGTCGTGCCTATCGGTCATACCTATCATATCGAGTACGGCGCGGAGGACGGGTACAGCAAGCCGGATAACACTACGCCAAAAGTTTCTATGGCAGGTACGACCTCGAACTACACCGCAACCTACTACTACTTCACGGCTACGATTGCCGTTACCTACCCCGCAGGAGCAACCTGTACCTGTGAGTGTGGAAGTACAAAGTACACCGCCCCTAATACCTCCGGCAGTCACACTTTCCAAGTGCATAATGTCGGCACATGGACGGTAAAGGCGGTTTCCGGCTCTGATACAGACTCTAAGTCAGTATCTATCACTTCCTCCGGGCAGTCTCGCAGTGTGGAGCTGTCGTTCGTAAAAATCTACGGTATCAGCCGGGATATTACGGCTACCTCTCCCGCTTGGGCGAGAACGGACTCCGCTGTCGGCAAGACTGCTACCGCAACCGTAGGAACTACAGCAGGTTCGAGTGACTTCAACAACTGTTACCCTTGGAGCGGCATTGTCCGTGAAACCCTATCCACGGGAGATGTGATGGTGAAAATCCCTAAGTTTTGGTATCGCCGTTACCGTAGTGGAAATGTGGAATATCTCAAGATTGCCGATAAAGCCACAAGCGGGTTCACGCTTCACCCCGCGTTCAATCACGGCGGTGTGACAAAGGATTATCTCTATGTGGGTGCTTATAAGACCACGAGCGGTAATAAGTCCGCTTCCGGCGTAAGCCCCTTGGTAAATCAGACGAGAGCGACCATGCGTTCCAATGCAAGAGCAAAGGGTACGGGTTGGGGCATTATAGACATTGCCGCACTCTCCGCGATTCAGATGTTGATTCTCGTGGAATTTGCCAACAACAATGTGCAATCTGTCATTGGGCGCGGCTACTGCGACAATAACAGCTCTGCCCTCAGTACAGGCACTTGCAATAATGTAAGTGGTCTCACGGGCAGACCTGCCGGAACAGACGGTAAGGTTGATGTAGTTTGGCGCGGTATCGAGGGTCTGTGGGGTAATGTTTGGGAATGGGTTGATGGTGTCAACTGGAACAACGGCACTTACTATGTGTGCAACGACCCGTCCAAGTACGCAGACGATACTACTACGAACTATACCGCCCTGTCGTTCAAGGGCGCAACTAACTGGTCGAATAGCTATATCACGCAGGAGGGTCTTGATACGAGTAATCCTCATGTCATGCTCCCGTCTGCCGCAGGTAGCGGTAGTGAAACGACCTACGATTGTGACGCTTGTTGGTCGAGTACAGGTTGGCGCGTCTTCCGACACGGCGGTGTTTGGAACTTTGGCTCGTTTTGTGGTCTCTTTACGGCTTTTTTGAGCGATGGCTCGTCCGTTTCGGGCTCGTACATCGGGTCGCGCCTGCTTTATATCCCCTCCTGAGGGGGTGCGGGGGATTACCTCCCCCGCGTAAGTGGGTCGATACAAAACAGATAGAACTTTAAGGCGAACAGTAAAAGCGCGTCTTCCAACACGGCGGTAATTGGAACAATGGCTCGAAATGTGGTCTCTTTACGGCTAATTTGAACAATGACTCGTCCAATTCGAACTCGAACATCGGGTCGCGCCTACTTTTGTTAAACAGCAGAAACTTATACAAGATACTGTCTCGCCGTACCCATTGGTAAAAAATAGTTTGGAGGGATAGGGTTAGTAAGTCTCTTGAAAGCCCTATAGGAAACAAAAGCATGAAAAGAATTGGTTTCCTATACGAACGGATAGTTTCGGAAGAAAATTGCAGACTGGCTATCATCAATGCCGCAAAACATAAGAAGAAACGCAAGAATGTTATGAAAGTAATAAACAATCTTGACTTTTATGTGAAAGACTTGTCTGAGCGGTTGGTTCGTTTAGATTTTACCTCTCCGTATCGGACTCGTATCATAAAGGACGGTCTGTCGGGCAAGGAGCGGGAGTTGCAGATTCCGGCGTTCTATCCCGACCAGTGCGCCCACCACGCAATCGTGCAGGTGCTACAACCGCTTATTATGAAATCCTCTTATCATTGGAGTTGTGCAAATATCCCCAACAGGGGTATCGACCGCGCCGCCAAGGGAGTGGAACGAGCAACCGTAAGAGACATCAAACACGCGAAATACTGCGTGAAGATGGACATTCACAAGTTCTATCCGTCAATCCCGCACGACAAGCTCAAGGAACATTTACAGCGGAAAATCAAAGACAAAAAGACACTTGGTATTATCCATTTGGTAATCGACTCGTACCATAGCTCTCCCGGACACGGTATACCCATTGGGAATTATACCTCGCCGTGGCTTGCGGAGTTTTATCTACAGTCGTTGGATTACTTCATCAAGCAAACTCTCGGTATACGCTATTATGTCCGCTACGCCGATGATTTAGTCTTGATTGACAATAATAAGCGGAAGCTCCGAAAAGCCATGTACGCGGTCATGGGGTTTGTAGGAAAACTCGGCTTGGAGATAAAGCACGATTACCAGTTATTTCGTATTCAACGAAACTGCAAAAGCAGACAGCACCGTAGAGGACGAAAGATTGACTTTGTAGGTCGCTGTTTCGGTATCAGAACCACGACCATACGAAAAAGACGCGCTCTCGCTCTTATGCGACAAAGCCGCCACATTCGGAAAATCCAAAAACGAAACGGAGTCGTATCGTTCCGTATGGCGGCGGGTTTCCTGTCACGGTGTTCCTGTTTCAAGCATACTGACTCGCTCGGTATGAAAAAGAAATATTACGATACAGTCAAAATCAGAAAATTAAAGGAGGTAGTCAGAAATGAGAGTAAAAGGAAATGTCTCTCCTGTAACCCTGTCGATGGAGTCTTACCTGCCGTTGGAGGGGTATGTAGAGGTCAGACTGCGTGAAAACATCAAAGAGGTCACTGACACTGACCCGCAAACGGAAACCTCTGTCACCATGTTCGAGTACGATGAGTACACTTTCCTCTTGAAAAACCGTGAGGGCTTGCAAGAGGACATCGAGAATAATCTCAGCGATTGGCTCATCACTGGCAGAACGCTTGAGGTCAACGAAAGCGCAAGTATCGTGCAGGACATGAAAGCCGCACTGGAAATTTTGGAGGTGAACAGATAATGGCACAGCTTTATATCGACAACGCGAGAAAGCTAAAGGTTCAGATTGACAATAATCAGAAAATTGTCGATACCGTGGAAGCGGCAGGTGGTATTGAAACCACTCTCACACAGTCCGGCAAAATCGGCTTTGACTGGCTGAACTTCTATGTGAACAAGGTTTTGGTTCGACAGGAATATAAAGAGCAGGAAAATCCTGTTGGCACTGCCGATAACCCCTTTGTATGGGAAAAAAGCATGGCTCTTATCGCAAACGGGTTCTATGTCCATGATGGTGTCCGTAAGATTTGGGTCGGTGAGACAGGCGTTACCGCCGCGTGGGACGATAGTAATTGGGAGGTCATGTGATTGTAAATCCTCACATTAAATGAAAGGAATTTAGCTAAATGGTTTCTGAAAGCACACTGATTATCAGTATTGTGGGGGCGGTCTTTGCAAGCACAGGTTTTTGGGCGTTCCTCACAAGCCTTATCCAAAGCAAAAAGTCCAAAGACAGCGCGGAGGGGCAAATGCTGAAAGGTCTTGGACACGACCGCATTTGCTATCTCGGTGAGTGCTATATTCAGCGCGGGTATATCACCAAAGACGAATATGAGAACCTGCATGATTATTTATACTTACCATATAAAAAATTGGGTGGAAACGGTACTGCCGAAAAGATTATGAAAGAGATTGACCGTCTCTCATTCAAAGACAAGGAGGATTGACCTATGGAAGAAAAGTCGTATTTCCAAACTCACGGTGAAGAAATCACGCCGGAAATGTTGGACGAACTGAGTAACGGGAAAGGAGAAGACGAAGATGAGTAACAGCCCTCTCGTAAACTACACGCGGATTTCCCCCAATAAGACAAGTCCGCGCAGAAACAAAATCGACACTATCACCATTCACTGTGTCGTGGGGCAGTGTTCCGTGGAAACGCTCGGCAATATTTTTGCACCGACCTCTCGACAGGCAAGCTCCAACTACGGTGTTGGCACGGACGGTAAAATCGGTATGTATGTCGAGGAAAAAGACCGCTCTTGGTGTACTTCAAGCGCGACAAACGACAACCGCGCTATTACCATCGAGGTCGCAAGCGACACCAAACACCCTTATGCAGTGAACGATAAGGCGTATGCCGCAATGCTCGACCTTGTAACCGATATTTGCCGCCGTAACGGTATCAAAAAGCTCGTATGGAGTACAGACAAGAACAAGCGCATGAATCACCTTGACGGTTGCAATATGACCGTTCACCGCGATTATGCGAACAAATCCTGTCCCGGTGATTATCTATATAACCGTCACGGGAAGATTGCCGCAGAGGTCAACAAGCGACTCGGAGCGACCGTTGACACACCTACCAAGGAGGACAAGCCTACACCCTCTGTGACGAGTTCCGTCAAAGCAGGTGATACCGTCAAAATTCTCTCCGGCGCGACCTACTACGGCGGCAAGGCAATTCCCGGTTGGGTCAAGAACAAGAAGTGGATTGTCCGTGAGGTCAGCGGTGACAGAGCGGTTATCGACAAGTCTGAGGACGGAAAGAACGCGATTTGCAGTCCTATCAACACAAAGTATCTGAGTGTTGTTTCTGCCGCTTCTACGCCCTCTCAGAGCGCGTGGACACCGCAGGTAGGGGATTATGTCTCTTTCACCGGAAAAGTTCACTACGCAAGCTCTAACAGCGACAGAGAGGTGTCCTGCAAGGGCGGCAAAGCAAAGATTACGCAAATCTACACCAAGGGCAAGCACCCGTACCATCTTGTCAATATGGGCGGCGGGTGTACGGTCTATGGTTGGGTTGACCGTAACACTTTCACAAAAGAGTAAAGGAGGTCTAACGGTATGCGGAGGGTAAAGAAAAAGCCACCGAAAGAGTTTTCAAAGAAAATTCTTATCGTGGCAGGAATTATCAATACTGTCGTTATCGTCTTTACGATGATAATGATTTGGCGTACTCTCGACCTTTCGCCGCTTGCCTACCTCATACCGTCAGTAGCCGCCGAAGTTGCCACGGGTACGGGATTCTATTATTCAAAAGCAAAGGTCGAGAACCGAATAAAACTGATGAGACAAAACAAAGTCACACCCAACGACACACATTTTTCCGAAAATTATTGAGGAGGTATCACCATGATTGACATTACCAATGTTGTTTCCGCAGTTATCACCCTGCTCGTAGCGGTCATTACCACTTTCCTTATCCCATATCTGAAAGAAAAAGTGGACGCTGAGAAGTTCGAGAAAATCAAGGCGTGGACAAAAGTTGCCGTTGAAGCCGCAGAAATGATTTACAACGGTGCGGGTCGCGGTGCGGAGAAGAAAGCCTATGTACTGGAATACTTGAACAGTAAGGGTTATAAGCTCGACTCCGACACCATTGACAAGCTGATTGAGTCCGCTGTCCTTGAGCTGAAAAAGGGCTAAGTTTACCCCGCCTAAGTAGTCTAAGTAGTTAAAAATCGGTTTTTGCGTAAACTTTCGCTTAATACGCGCGTACTTAGAGGAAGTTACACGCAAAACCTTAAAAACAACTACTTTGACTACTTAGACTCCTCCCGTGGCATAGAAAAAGAACGCACGATTATTGTGCGTTCTCTATCCTGTAAACAAACCCAAAAGTGTGTTTTATGAAGAACACAGAGTTCGGATTTGCACTATTTGGTGGAGCTTACCGGATTCGAACCGGTGATCTCTACACTGCCAGTGTAGCGCGATAGCCAACTTCGCTAAAGCCCCATATTTGCTGCGCTTTCCGTTGCGCAAGATGTATTATAGCGTATGCGGGCGGGTTTGTAAAGAGTTTTTTTGCGGATATGCAATTTTATTGCGGAAAACGGAAAAGGGGACGGCGCGAGGCCTTCCCCTTTGCAGATAAGCTTAGTTGAGCTTTGTGCCGCATTCCACGCAGAATTTTGCGCCGTCCGCAAGCTTTGCGCCGCAGTTGGGGCAGAAGGCGGACTTGGCGGCCGCTTCGGGCTTTTTGCTGCCGCAGTTGGGGCAGAAGGCCATGTTCGCGCCGTTGGTCGCGCCACAGGAGCACGTCCAGCCGCCCTCGGCGGGCTTGGGAGCGGGCTTCTTGCTGCCGCAGCCGGGGCAGAAGGCCATATTGTCGCCATTGGTGGCGCCGCAGGAGCATTTCCAGCCGCCCTGCTGAGCCTGCTGCTGTTGGGCCTGCTGCTGCTGAGCCTGCTGATACTGCATCTGCTGCTGGTTGGAGGCGGAGAACGCGCCCGCCATGTTGCCCGCGGCATTCATGCCCAGGCCAACGCCCATGAACGCCGCGCCCGCGCCCGCGGTGTTGCTGCCGGCGGCTTCCACGCCGCGCGCCATTGCGCCCTGAACGTAGCCTTCGCGCACGCTGGGATCGGACAGCATTGCGCCCTGATTGCGCATGTTGATGAGCTTCTGGCTTTCCTCGTCATAGGACAGGGAGCCTATGCCCACGGACTGCACCTGCATGCCGCGGTTCTGGTTCCATTCCTCGTCCAGCACGTTCGCCATGTACTTGGAAAGCTCGCGCGCCTTGCTGGTTACGAAGCTTATGCGCGTGCCGTCGGCGCTCATCTGGTTGATGGCGGCCTGAAGAGCCTCGAGGAACTCGTTAAGGTACTGCTCGTTTATGTCGTTTATGTCCACGCTCTCCGCGTTGCGGGGAATGGCCTCGGCATAGAATTTGAGCGGCTCCGTGACCTTTATGGAATAGGTGCCGTGCGCGCGCAGGAACAGCTCCGAATTATAGAAGCAGTCGAAATAGTTGATGGGGGTGCGCGTGCCGAACTTAATGCCCTTTATCTCCTGAAGATTGATGAAGAATACCTTTTGGCTGGAGGAAGGCGTTCCGCCGTACTTGATGCGGCTAAAGGTCTCCTTCAGAGAATCGCCGAACTGGCCGCCGAAAAGGCTAGGCATGGAAGAATTATCAACCTTAAAATAGCCGGGCTCCGCAGTATAGTCCACTACCTTGCCGCCGTCAACCAGCATCATGAACTGGTTATCGTAAACATGGATTATGGAGCCGTTGGACACGGTATCCGCTGTGCCCTTGGTGTTCTGGTTGCGGCTGTCGCCCTTGCGCACCTTTATGCCGCGGGTGAAAACGGTGTTGTCTCCCATGGGAGCGGACTCGATAACCTCAAGCCAGCTATCCGCCAAACCGCCGCCTATTGCGCCGGTCAAGGCCTTGATTATGCCCATAATTTTGTCCTCCTGATATTATTTCTGTTTGCTTTATTATCCCCGCTGCACACCCCTTTGTCAAGCAAATGGCAGGTAATGCCGCGGAAATTTGTCAATTCGCGTCCTTGAGCGCCGTGCCGTAGGGCTGCCATGCAGGATCGGGCGTTTGTCCGGATGCGAGCGGCGCGCCGGTGCCTATGGAAACCTCCGGCGGGTTGCCCTTATATTTATCGGTATAGAGCAGCTTGCTTTCGGCCAGCTTGCCGTCCACATACTTGTCCTGATACGCCTCGGCAACGTAATACTTATGCCCCTGCACGCGCTCAAGCTGATAGCCCGTGGGTATGGAAGCGTCGTTTGTGTATATTGCCTCGTCCTGGCGGGAACGTTCCTCTATTATCTCGTTCCTTGATTGATATGTTACGCCCTCGGGGAGCGGTTTGCCGTAAACATAAACGGTTATGGTATGGCGGCTGGAGCTGCCTTCCACGTTTTCCACCTTAGCGAATATATACGCGGGCATATCCGTATTGTTCTTCCAAACGAAGTCTATGCCGCGGGTATCCACCGTTGCGTCAAGCCCTACGGGAACGTAGTCCGAAGGTATTGTATGCGCACGGCGGTCAACAATTTCCATGTTGGCGCAAAGCAGCGCATTGTAAAGCGTTGTAGATACCTGGCATATGCCGCCGCCGGCCTGAATGGTGTATTCCTTGCCGCCGCTTATGCCGTTTGCGCCCTTCCAGCCGAGCTCGTATGTGCGCGGGCCGACAACCGTATTGAAGCTCCATTCCTCGCCGGGCTGGATGGTGTTGCCGTTTATTATGTCCGCCGCCTTCTGTATATTGAACTTGCGGTTCTGCTTTACCTCGTCGTCCCTGCGGGCGGAAAATTTGGTGGTATAGCTGGCGATAAATGACGTTGCGGCTTTAAGGTCGTCTATATTGCCGCCGGGCAGCACGGCGTTTACCGTGGCCTCAACGGTGCATACAAACTCGCCCTGCTCAAGGGCTTTCTCTATCGCATCGGCCGTGGCTTCTTCATTAAGGGTAATGCCTTCTTCGCCGGCATGGTAAATAAAGCGCTCCTCCTGCGACCAATCGGTAACGGGTTCCGCATAGGCGGCGGTAGCTTCCGTGTTTATGCTTTGGCTCATGGCAGCAAGGGCGGATATTATCTTTCCCCTGTCCCATGTATACTTTGCATCGAACTCGCCAACGCCCCCGTCGGTTATAACAACGGTGTTGTCGTCCTCCCCGCGGCCGAAGTTAAGCCCGTCTGCCAAAGCGTCCGCAATGTCGTACCCCATGCCCATCGCGTCGGAATCGAGCGTCCAGCTGTTTTCACCGCTGCTTATGGTGACGGCAACGGTTTTCAGCTTCTTTTCGGCTGCGTTCTTAACAAGGCCTGTCGCCTCCTCCGGCGTCATGCCGCTCACGTCCACGCCTATCAGCTTAACGCCCGCCTTGAACCGCTTGCCGGTCTGCATCAGCTTATCCATGTCCGCAACGGCGTCCGCGCCGCCGCTGTTTGCTATGGACACTATTATTATTACGCATATAAGCGCCGCCGCTGCCAGGGCGATCCATTTGAGCGCGCCGCTGCCGGACTTTTTCCTTTTGCGCTTCTTATGCTGCACTTGATTCGCCGCGTGCCGGGTATTCGCCTTGGCTGCGGCGCTGTGCGCTGTGCTGCTCCTTGCGGAAGAACGGCTTGCTGTGCTGCGTGCTGCGGCGCTGTGCGCTGTGCTGCTTCTTGCGGAAGAACGGCTTGCCGTGCTGCGGGTCGCGGTGCTGCGGGTCGCGGTGGTGCGCTTTGCCGCGGCGGAGGTGCGCGCCGATGGTGCCGTGCTTCGCGCGGCCGTGCCCTGCGCCGCTGTGCGCTTGGCGGCAGTCGTGTTCTTTTTCATATATGACGGGAGCTGGGGGCCTGCGTTATAGCTTCCGGAATACTTATCGTTTGCCATTTTTCCTCTTTCTGCCCGTTTAGGCATAAAACATCATCCTATATTGTAGTCTAAATATGTAAATCATGCAAGAATATAGCGGTTTTGTTTACAGAATGGGCAAAAAATGCAATGCCGGAGCGAACGGAATATGTTACCTTTGGGACTGTATGGCCTGAACAAATGTGCGCAGCATTTGTTCCGCATAGGCGCGCTGTTCCGCGCTGAGCGGCTCCACGGCGGCGTTAAGGTCATGTTCTGAATAGCCGGGCCGGGTACCGAACACGATATAATCGGCGCTTACGCACAGCGCACGGCATACTTTTTTAAGGCTGTCCGTGGTCATGCTCTGCTTGCCAAGTTCAACGGAAGCCATAAACTGAACGGACAAACCTGCCCGCTCCGCCATTTTCTCACGGGTGAGGCCAAGTTCTTCGCGGCGCTGCCGCACACGCAGGCCGATATCGCCGTATTCACCGTTTGCCATATGCAGCACCTCCTATAATTATATTGTAGGTGTTGCTATCAAAGCTATACATCAGCTATAATATATAAAATGCATCTATTATGGGAGATGTTGGCAATGGGAAATAGCTTATGGCTTGGCGTGCAGTACCCGTTTGAAGGATATTCCGCTGAAAAGTTGCTGTTTATAATGCGCTTACCCAAATACAGACAATATATTAAGGTACAAGCCGAACTGGAAAAAATTGCCGCACGGCATACTCATTCCGCACATATATGCTGCACAAGCAAGCTTCTGCGCAAAAAGAGACAGATAGAGCGAATCGGCAGAAAGATTTTCAAAATTTTGGATGAACTATAAAAG
>ERZ827423.1820-NODE-1820-length-19261-cov-3.570603_pt1 | contig 19261 bp, 12 predicted proteins | sample MGYA00519775_ERZ827423 | MGnify/ENA primary metagenome ERZ827423 (study PRJEB31778, sample SAMEA3449296) | human gut metagenome | biome: human gut; feature: human-associated habitat; material: faeces | place: United Kingdom | collected 2010/2012 ...
GAACCATTTTTCGGAAACCTTTCCGCTTATTTTCGGAGCGGAAAGTGATGCAAAGGTAAAACCTTTTTTCGAATCCACCAAATTTTTGAAGAACTTTTTTTTCGAAGCTTTTTCAAAACCTCTCCGCCTGTTTTCGGAGCGGAAAGTGGCGCAAAGGTAAAACCTTTTTTCGAATCCACCAAATAATTTTCCAAGAACTTTTGCAACTTCGAACCTCCGTTTCCGCCTGCCGCGGGTTTACGGCTGTAAACCTGAGACTTCGATAAGAACGTCGATTTTCTGATTGCGGGTGCAAAGGTAGCGACAATTTCGGAATCTGCAAATATTTTGCGGTTTTTTTCTCGAAATCGGCTTATTTTTCTCCGACAGGGGAATCATACCTTTTATATATATAAGCGACGGGCCTCCCTCCGCGGAAGACCCGTCGCACGGAACCTGGAAACGGCTACAACCAGCCGTCGGCGGAATTGCTCTGCGAGCGGACGGTCACATAGAAACTCTGCGACACGACCGTGCCCTCGAATCCCCTGGCCGAAACGGTTACCCTGGCCTGCCCTACCTTCTTGGGCAGCATCCGCAGAACGCCGTCGCTGACATTCACCCGCACGACCGACTCGTCGTTGGCCACGGCATCGTATTGCGAAACCGCATCGTCGGTAAAGTAATCGGCCAGCGCGACGCTGCTCGTCGGCGTATCGGTCTTCAACAACCGGTTGGCGATCCGCGCCGTAACCCGAGGCGGCGTCTTTTCGCCGAACGCGACCTTGATATTCTCCAACAGCAGGTTGGCGTCGAGGTAACCCGCCCCCATTTTCCCTTTGTATTCGTCGAGCAAAAGCGTCGGCCCATCATAACGCTTGGTGCCCGTCAAGTAAGGATCGATCGGATGGACGCTTTCGAGCAACAGCTTCTTGTATGCGTCGGCCGTCATGCGGTAGCCCAGCTGCGAAAGATAGGAGAGTCCCAGCGCCGCAACGCCCGACACATGGGGACAAGCCATCGACGTACCCTGCATATAGCCGTAGACATTGCTATCGGTCAACCCCTGCCGGCGCTCGTCGTCGTAATAGGTCACCGACGGATCGCTCAGGATAGTGCTGAGCACGCCGCCGTTATCCGTTCCCAAACTCGAATTGTAGAGATCGCCGCCCGGCGCCGTAATGTCGACCTCGTCGTTATAACAGGTATAATAGGCCGGCAGAAAATCCGATCCCATGGCCGCCACCGAGACGACGGCCTCGTAACTGGCCGGATATTCGGAGACGTCCCCGAACAGATCGCCGTCGTTACCGGCGGCAAAAATCACTACTCCTCCTTCGATCGGCGAATCGGGATCGTTCTTGCCGGCGTTGGCGATAAAGTAGTCGATCGCCGCCTTCTCGGAAGAATTCATGAACCACTGCCGCATGGCCTCCATCTCATCCCTGCTGCCCGTCGAATAAGAATATCCATAGCTGCACTGACAGATCAGCGCACCGTTGTCGGCCGCATAGCGGAACGCGTCCTCGGTGGGATAGCTTCTCTTGTCGGGATCGCCAAAGATCTGGCACGACATGATCTTCACGCCGCCTGCGCCGTTACGGCCCCCGGCGATGCCGCAAACGCCCCGATCGTTGTCGTTGACCGCCGCGATCGTGCCGGCCACATGCGTTCCGTGGTCGGCGTTGGAGTAGTAGATCTGCCCCTGATACTCCTCCCTGTCCGCATACGACCAGTCGAGCTCCGCCGTGTTGTTGACGAAGTTGTATCCGTGCAGATCATCATCCTCCGGGTTGGGATTGACCCAGATATTGGCTTGCAGATCGGGGTGCGTATACTGGACGGCCTGGTCGATCACCGCCACGACAATGTCGCTGCTGCCCTGATTTTTCTTCCACGCGTCGAACAGGTTGACGTCGGCGCCCGCCTGAGTGACAAGCACCTGATAACCCGTATTGTCGTAATGCCACTGCGCCGGCAGGAGCGGATCGTTCATCGGCATCGACGCACGGGTCGCAGCCGCCGCGGCGCTCCGCAGCGGCCGGGCCGGAAAACGGTTTTTCAACCGCGGGCAACGCGCATATTCGAGCACCTCGATCCGGCCGTCGTGGCTCAATTCGCCGACCATTTCACGCAGGGGAAGCGACTCGTCGAAGGTAACCACGTACCATTGGTGCAGACCGAAAGCGCGGTGGCGCTCCTCGAAGCGGGGATCGGAGCCGAACAGCGGCCGGATGCCGTCGACCCCCACGGCCGCGAGCAGCTCGTCGGCCGTGGCGAATCCCGCACGGGTCGCCGAAGCCGAAGCCAGCGCGGCGGCCAGCGAATCGGCGGCCGACGGACGGAACTTGACGATCAACTGTCCCTCGACGGCGCCTTCGGCGTCGTAGATGACCTTCACGCCCGCGGACGAGCCGCCGCCCTGCGAAAAAGTCTCCTCCGGATCGTTCGTACATGCCGCCAGCGACACGATACCTGCCAGCAACAGAATCTTTTTCATCATATACATTCTCAATTATAGCTTTCAAAGATACGAATAAGCGAGGGTAATGTCAAATTTATTTGAACATTGCCGAGGCGAAGTATCTAAGACGAAGTCAAAGATACGAAAAGTCGAGACAAGTTTTGCAATTGAAGATAAAAAACAAATCCGGATTCGACTTACCCAACGACGGGCAGGCATCTCCCCCGACGCAGACGCGAAGAACGGCGACGCCGCACGCCGGTCGCGCGATTCTCAGGAATCGACCGGAGGGGCAGCTCGCGAACAGACCGGACGAAAATCCGGGGAATACGATCCGCAGCACGGGAAAATTCGGATTTTTTGCTACTTTTGTCGAAAATTGTACGAACGATGAATTTCAAGAAAATCACGATACTGCTCCTCGTGCTCCTCGTGGCGGATCAGGCGCTCAAAATCTGGATCAAGACCCACATGACGCTCGACGAGGCGATTATGGTCGTCCCCACGTGGTTCCAGTTGCGTTTCATCGAGAACAACGGCGCGGCGTTCGGCATGCGGCTCGCGACGGGCGGAGCCTTCGACTGGGGGAAACTGGCGCTGAGCCTCTTCCGGCTGGCGATGATCGGTCTGCTGGGATACTATCTCCGTTATCTGGGCAAACGGAAAACACCCGCCGGCGTACTGGTGGGGCTCACGCTGATTCTGGGCGGAGCGATCGGCAATATGATCGACAGCGCATTCTACGGTCTGATCTTCTCCGCCTCGACTCCGACCGAAGTGGCGCACTTCGGCGGCAGCTATGCACCGCTGATGATGGGGCGCGTGGTGGACATGTTCTATTTCCCGCTCTTCCAGTGGAACGGCGTGCCGGGCTGGCTGTCGTTTCTGGTCGACAGCCGCAACTACTTTTTCGGCGCCATCTTCAACCTGGCCGACGCCTACATCTCGGTGGCAGTGGTCTATCTGCTGATTTTCCAGTACAAATTCTTCAAATAAGGTCGTCCCTGCAAAAAAATCCCGCCAAAATTTGCGGGGGGGGGGGATTTTGCGTATCTTTGTGCGCACAAACAGTTTAGTTAACGCATAAACACACGTAGACCATGAAAAAGATCTTACTTTGTCTGGCGCTTTTCTGTCTCGCAACGGGTCCCATCTCGTGCGGCGACAGCAATACCGACGACGGCACGGAACAGGGCGGCGGCGGCAACGGCGGCGACGGAGGAGGACCCGGACCTGAACCCGAGCCCGGAAATCCCGAAATCACACCCGAGCAGCACAAGGCCAAACTCGAAACGATCGGCAAGGAGGTAGCCGCCCAGTTCAACCCCGAAGACAGCAAAGCGGCCATCGAATCGCTCACGGCTCTCGAAGAGCTGCTCGCATTCGATGACGAGGACGTAGCCCCCTCACCCGCTCCGAAGACGTATGCGGTCGCAACGGCCAAGTCGCTGGCAGCGGTCGCCGCAGGGCCCGACGTCCATGCGCTCACCTCGCTGATCGTCCGCGCGACGACCACCGAAAAGTACACGCTCGACGAATGGGCGGGCGACTACGTGATCGAAGACGGCGAACCCGTCAAGAAGGGCGAGTTGGCGAACCAATACCGCCTGACATGGGCCGACGCGGCCGGCACGCAGTCGGAGGCGCTCTTCACCTATTCGGCGGGCGGTGTGGAATACACCCGCGTGGACGGCTATGCGATCGTCATTCCGCAGGATTGGAACCTGTCGCTCAAAGTCGCCGGCCACGAAGAGCTGAGCGTCGTGGGCAAGAGCAACGTTTCGGCCGACGGCCTGACGCTCGCCCCCGAAGTGACGGTGACGCTCAACGGCGGCTATGTGGCTGCGGCCAAGGTGAACGCCGACCCGAAGCAGGTGACGGCCAACGCCTCGTTCACGAAGAACGGCACGCAGATCGTCAACGCCTATGCTAAAATGGTATGCGACGGCCTGACCGACCCCGACAACTGGATCGTCGAGGAGGAGTACGACTGGAACGGCGACGGCGTCATCGACGACACCGACACCTACATCGATCCCGAAGATCACATCGTCGATCATGTCAAGACGGGCGAAGGCTACGTGACGGTGATGGGACTCAAACTCACCCTTTCGGGCGACATCGCCAAGATCATTCAGCAGGTGAACGCGATCGCCGACACCAGTACGGCGACAGGTTCGCAGCAGGAGGCCGACGCCTACAACACCAATGCCAAGGCGAAACTCGCCTACACGGCCGATAACTCGACGATGGCCGACGTCAAGATGCAGAGCTACTCCTACAAGGATTACATCTACGTCTGGAATCCCGACACACAGACCGGCGACAACCAAGTCGTCATCCGTTACGACATCGAACCGGTGCTGGAATTCGCCGACGGCTCGAAGATCGCTATCGAGGAGTATGTGGAAACCGGATTCGACTCGCTCACCAAAACGTTCGAAGATCTGGCCGACGCCTACATGGACCTCATCGACGGGAAATAAACCCTGAACCCCGCCAACAAAGAAGAGGGAACGGCTCGTGCCGCGTCCCTCTTCTTTTGCCCGTTATGACGAATACGCTGACCCGACTGCTGCTCACCGCCGCGCTCTGCGGGCTGTTCCTGCTTTCCGAAGCACAGGAACGGAACGCCGTGTCCGCGCCCGATCCGGCTGCACCCCGAATGCCGGCCGACAGCATCTCGCGCGACTACCGGCTCGACGGCGTCGTGATCGGGACGCAGCGTCCTCCCTCGCCGCTGGGAAGCATCGCCGAAGGACGGTTCCGGCTGCTGATGCGCAACAGCAGCGCACTGCCGCGCTTCGCGGGAAGCATCGACCCGATGCGCATTCTGCAACTCATGCCGGGCGTGCAGACCGCCGCCGAGGGAAACAGCGGACTCTACGTGCGCGGCAACGACGCCGGTCAGAACCTCATCCTGCTGAATCAGGCACCGCTCTACGCCCATGCGCATCTGCTGGGATTCTTTTCGGTCTTCAATCCCGGACAGGTGGCTTCGTTCGAGCTCTCCAAGACGGGCGGCGGACGCATCGAAACGGCCATGCAGCCCGCGACGGTCGTCGTGCAGAGCCGCGAAGAGACCGGCGTCCGATGGGGCGTCGAAGGCGACCTGGGAATCATCGCCTCGCAGGCGACCGTCACGGCTCCGCTCACAGACCGCGCGGCGCTGTTTCTCTCGGGACGCCGCTCTTACACGGGATGGCTCATCGGCGCCCTTTCGCCGAAAGGCGAAGACGACCTGAATTACCGGCTCCAAGATTACGACGCCACGCTCGCATGGCAGATCGATGACCATAACAAACTGATCGTCAACAGCCACTACGGCGACGACCGCACGCACATCACCTACAACGAAGGGTTGCTCGGCGGGCGGCTGCAATGGTATGCCTCCGTCTCGTCGGCCACGCTGCGCAGCGAACTTTCGCCCACGACGCACATGGAGAACGCACTCTACTATTCGCGTCTCGACACCCGTCTGACCGCCTCCACGACGGGTATTTCGGCCCAAGCGCCCTCGTCGATCGGCGACCTGGGATACAAACACAGCACCCGTTGGCACATCGGCCGCCTGCAACTGGCCGCAGGTCTGCAATATGCCTACCGCCGCATCCGCCCGCAGCACATCGCCTCCGACTACGGAGGGATCGCCGACGCCGGACGGGGGCCTCGCTACGACACGCACGAATTGGCACCCTTCCTGGCCGCGACGATTCCGCTGACGCACAGCCTCACGTGCGACGCCGCACTGCGCTACGGATTCTATCTCCTGCAAGGAGACGGGCGAATCGCCTCCTACCGCCACGCCTCGCCCCAGCCGAGCCTCTCGCTCGACTGGCAGGTCGCACGCGGCAGCCGGCTGCGGGCCTCCTACAACTACACCACGCAGTACATCCACAAAGTCCCCTCGTCGAACATCAGCTTCGCCACCGACTTCTGGATGGCGCCGACCCGACGCACGCCGCCGCAGCATACCCACCATGCGGCGCTCGGCTACTTCGCCGAAGCGGCCGGCGGGCGGCTCAACTTCTCGGCCGAGGCCTATTACCAGCGCATGTACCGTGTATTGGAGTACAACGCGCCGCTCACGGGTATGGTCAACAACCGTTACGAACTGGAACAGTACATCCATTCGGGCGACGGCGAAGCCTACGGCATGGAGTTCATGGTCTCTTACGCCGGCCGGAAATTCAACGGATGGATCAGCTACACGCTGGGGAAATCGGTGCGTCAATTCGCCGCCCTCAACGACGGACTGCCCTTCCCCGCTTCGCTCGACCGGCGGCACGACCTCTCGCTTGCGGCGAGTTACATGCCGGGCGAACGCTGGGAGTTGTCGACGGTCTTCGTCTACGCTTCGGGCGGCGCCTATACCCCGACGCGCGACCTCTACATCGCCGGCGGTTCGTTCGTCCGCGGACACGGCTCCTACAACGGCGCCCGCCTGCCGGACTACCACCGGCTCGACCTGTCGGTCACCTACTGGCTGCGGCGGAAACCGTGGCGCAGCGGCATCAATCTCTCCCTCTTCAACCTCTACGCCCACCGCAACCCGCTCTACATCTCGTGGCCGGTGCTCGTCGACGAAGAGAAGCACGAATACCATATCCATCCGCGCCGGCATTACCTCTACACCGTCATCCCCTCCGTAAGTTGGATTTTCAAATTCTGAACGCACCGTGAAACGATCCGTCATCCTGCTGTTTACGCTGCTGGGCAGCTGCCTGGGCAAGGTCTCGACCGATACGGAATACCATCGTCAGCTGGTAGTCGAAGGGAGAATCGAAGCCGGCGGGCCGGCCGAGGTGATGCTCTCCGAGAACCTTCCTTTTCTGGATGTCATTACCGAACAGACGCTCGAAGCGGCCGTCGTCCGCTATGCGAAGGTGACCGTCACCTCCGACGACGGGCAAAGCGAAATCCTTACGGGCTACTACGACCGCAACTATCCGACCCGCTTCGTCTACCGATCGGCACGCCTGCACGGCCGCACAGGCGGCACCTATACGCTCACGGTCGACTATCGGGGACGAACCTGCACGGCCGTCACGACCGTCCCCGAACCGATCCCCCTGCGGGAACTGCGCGCCGAACCGGTCTGCGACTCGCTCTTCACGCTGCAAGCCCTCTTCGACGATCCTCCGGCCAAGAACGCCTACTTCGCCGAGTGCCGCACGACGGATCCCGGCGCCTACTCCCCTGCACTGATGGGCGTGGTCGACGACTCGGTGCTCGACAACGGCGGTTCGGTGACGCTGACCGTCAACCGGCCGCTCCAATACCTCAAAATCAAGGACTACAAACAGTATTTCCGGCCCGGCGAGACGGTCGACGTCCGTTTCAGCCATATCTCCTCCCCGACATTCGATTTCTGGAGCCGGCTCGAAAACGAGATGCTCAACGCCATGAACCCCGTCTTTCCGGCCTACGAAAACCTCCCGTCGAACATCGAGGGCGACGCCCGCGGCATTTGGAGCGGATACGGCAGCTCCTACTACCGCATTACGATGCCACAGAAAAACGATTACAAAGAAACGACCGTTTTTCCGCCGGCATAGCTCGAACGAGTCGTCCCTGCACGCGGTTTGGAGCAAACGATCCGAGAAATCCGCCGCTCTCTTCGCGGAAGCCCCCCGCCGGCCCTCCGCACCGGCGGACGGCAGCGACCGATCGCCGTTCGCCGATGCCCGCTGACGAGCGCAGACACGCCCTACCGCAGCCATGAACCGGCAAACGGCAGGAGATTATCGCAGACCGTCAATTTTTTTCGCGGAAAATAGCGGAAGTTTCCAAAAAAGTATTACCTTTGCACCACGCAAACCAACAAGGTGCGTACCCATGCCCAGGTGGCGGAATAGGTAGACGCGCACGTTTCAGGTGCGTGTGCCGCAAGGCGTGCAGGTTCGATTCCTGTCCTGGGCACCAGAAACCCCGTCAGAGTAAACTCTGACGGGGTTTTGCATTTTCTGTGTCCGCACCGTGTCCGCAATTTGTCCGGGACGACAAAAATTGAGACCTGCCCCTGGCTACTTATCTCGCACAATCGGGAATAATTTCCACAAGGAATGATTTTTCATATCGGCCGGAAACAGCCCCCCCCTTCTACAACTGTTATCTTCAAAAAGTTTAATGTTTAATGATGCTGTTTTGTATTATGCCTCATATTAGATTTCCGCTTTTGGAGTATAATTCACAGGTTTTGCTGTAAATATGCTTAAAGGTGTACTAATTGAATTGATATATTATAAAATATTACGGCATAATATATCCTTTTTTCTCTGCTTTCTCAATAATCTTGACGAGGCGTTTGCATTGTGCGGCAGACGGCAGAGAATTTCGCTTAATATACTCTGCGATACTGCCTATAAATGCGACATCTCCATATGGCAGCATATCCTCCTTTGATAAATCATTGCACACTTTAGTCCAATAATCAGCTCCCAATTTAAATATTTCAACTGAGGCATCTATATTATGGCTGAATTTTCTTTCTTTTTTTGCGGCAGCCTCTTCCTGCTTCATCTCATTCTTTGAGATTAAGGTTGACACAAACTCATCCGATAAGGACAGCGGCAAACTTTTGCACTTATTCCAGGTATCTGCACGACGGGCCATACTTCTAACCAATCCGCCTTGTGCTTCCTCCTCAAAGAAATTATGAATAATATGTGCCAGTTTCATCAGCTCCTTTTCAAGAGCCGGGTACATTTCCTGCTTTTGCCAAATGAGTTTCCAGTCAAGATCCATGTTCTTGGGAATCATAGCCATCATTTTTGCTATGGCATATGGAATTATTTGAGCTTTATTACCTCCTGTCGGATACCAGTCTGCTTTATTGATGCGACGATCCAGCGAATCAAAGATAATTACAGAACATACACATTTTGAGAAATATACCTCATTGATACTCTCCTTGGAGGTTTCATACAGACTGTCGATCGTTTTAGCGAATCGGGAGAAGTTAATAGCCGAACTCTGACATACCTCATGAGGATTCATTGCAAATGCATTGAGGCATTTGGCAAGTTTCTCCTTTTTGATGACTTGATTTTTAGGGTGTTTCTCACAAAATTTTGCACGAGCCGCGGAACTGAGCTGCATTTGTTCCTGCTCCCACTTCCCTCTTGAACGCTCATAAAACCAAATTGTCTGGTATGGATTGCCATTTACCGGCGGAGCCATCCTCTTTCTTGACAATTGTTCCATTATGACATGGTATGGATGGTTTGAGAAAAAGTCGGCTTCAGACACAGCATTCTGGCTGTTTGCACACTGAGATATTGTTTTGGTAATATTGTTATATCGTTCAATGTCATCCTCGGACATATCATCATCAACATTAAGCACTGTCAGCTTCATCGGGACAAACAGGTTATCCATGCCTCCGTCCTTTACCTCTTTCTTGATTTTTGCATTGGCCAGTGATGCCGTAGTTTGACCGCCATTTATTATTTGGGGATCTTTAAGGTATACTATTTTTGTCCCGTCATCAGAAAAACCGATTGAGCGGGCAACCACAGCAATTCCATTATTATATGTAAAGAAATTTCCCGGATGCTTTATAATGGTTTCACGTATTCCTTTATTGACTTTGCCTCTCACGCTCAAAAAAGCACGAATGTTGCCCTGCAGCAGCTTGCTGCCATATTTGCAATAAATCTTTGCCAAGAACTCTCCCGGAACAATACCCAGATAAGCATCATAGTTCGCATCCTCGCCAATGTCTGCTTTGAGATACTGAATGCCGTCACAATCAAAATCCTTGGTTGCAATCTCAATGATTTCACTGGAATTAGAGGCATATGTCTGATGAAAACGCTCTATTGTCCACACATTCAGTTCAACCGGCCTTTCGAGGAATTCCTCGCGGCTGACGTTTTTAACCTGTTTGCTGAGAATGGCATTGGATAGAATGATAAACTTGAATCGGGAGATTTCGGTAGCAAGCATACTTTTGCCCACTTTTGTTTTTATCTCCTTTGCAACATTAATGGCTTGGTCTGAATCGTCGCAATATGCAGAAATATCACCATCAACACTCTCCTCAATAAAATTCCTCATGTGAAGGAATAATTCATCAATGCGTGTATTGGTTAATGTAGGAATATTGTCGATTTCATTGACAAAATCACTGGCAATCATAACCAGCGCTCCATCAGCTTCATCATAAGCATAGGCATCAAAAGACATTATGCGCCCCCGGCGCCCCTTCATTTCGATGGACATAGGCATAGGATCAGAAACATCTCCTATATCTTCCAGAAGTTCCAGTGCTCTGCTGATAAACTGCGCCTCAGGCGCCGATCCTTCATGTTCGGCATCAAAGCGGAGCTGCTCCATAAACTGTTTTCTAAATTCGCCTATCTCCATTGCGGTGTGCTTGTTATGATTGTTTAAATTCTTCTAAATTTGAAAGGATGAGTTCATATTGAACCTTTATAATTGGCAGTGCAATACTATTCCGCATAATGCGCGGGAATCCTTCTGACACAATATACTTGGCAAATGAGCTTTGTGAATATACAAAGTTATCGTAATCACTTGACCAGTCAAAGCCGTATGACATTAGTTTCCTTGCAAACATCTCCTTGTAGAAATCACTGCTTATCAATGTCATAATTTCATTGGCGAGAGAGCTGAGTTTAACGCCGTTATATCCAGGGCTCATTTTTTCAAGTTTGTATACAGCCAAACAGCCGTCAACATTACTATCCAGCTGCTCAATTGAAGAGATGCGCACAGCATCTTTCCCTGCGCTGACTGTTTTCACTTCATACCAGATGCTGTCTATTGAAAAATCTTTACTGGTTTTTTCAGGCCCGGTCCAGCTGTCTACTGCCTTGTCTGTTCCATACATTGGAATCATTTCGTTTTTCAAAAATAGCATTTCCCCGATCAAGCCCATAATTTCCGGTTCAGTCAAGTCTCCGTGATTGGGTTTGAACAGACGCTTCCATGATGCGTATCTGTTGCATATGGCCCGATAGCCTTCAACCTGGTCAGTTATTCCGTTAAGAGAAGACAGAAGATCCTGGCAGAATGTGCAGAACCGTTCAAGGAGTTCTTCTTTCTCAAGCAAGAAAATCAGTGAATATGAGTTATCATCCTCATATTGCTCGACAGATATTACCTCGGAGCCAAAGATTCGTGTTGGAACATACTGTCCTTTGAACTTGAAAGCATATCTGCCTTTGTCGTCTTTGCCTATATAGGTGTCAAGATCTCTGGCTGTTCCAACTCTTTTAAAAAAGCCTTGTTCAAATCCTTCAGAGAAAATGCCGTATATATCCTGGCTATTGTATTGTTTCATTGTCTTCAATGTCTTCTGACTCATCCTGCATAAACTGCTGATAATATATTTTGTTCGCCTTGTAATGTTTTATATTTTGAGCACCTTTTACTCCTGGGAATCCTATGGCAAAGGCAACCATTTTATCTCCCCCCAATGCTTCCCGGTATTCAGACAGCTTCTTCTTTTCATCTTTTCCCTCGGTCCTCACAGGCTCGATGAGCATAATTATCAACAGAGGTTTTCGGTCTGCCAAATGCTCAAAGTATGCTCTATTTGGAATTTCCCGATTTTCATTTTTACCTTCCTTTCTCCACTGTTCTTTGCATTTTCTCTTTACGAAATTCAACTGATCTTCAGATAGTCCATAAGCACCTTCCTGAGTGCTCAGCAATTTTCGCCGCGAGCTTACAGCAATAGCATTATTCTCAACATGGACAGTGCGTGCTGCACATCTGACAGATGCTATGTGCGGTATTTCATAACATTTGTCAGACTCGCCGCTTTGGAAAACTATATCCCAATGCTCTAATCCTACCGTGTTTTCATCTGTTATGAAATCCAGAATATATTCAGTGTTGAAACTCGGATTAACCTTTGAACTTTTAATATTTTTCACAAAAGCCGCTACAATATCTTTCGGCACATCTTTTACTATCAGAGATGTATTATTTTTGAATTTATCAAACGACAAGTTTCTCTTAAACAGCTCCTCTGCCAGCCAAGTCACTTGTTCAAGATTAAGAGTGTTGTGAGTCGCATTCAGACTGATATACGGTGTTTCATATATATTGCCGTAATAGGATTCCTGTATATCCAGATTGAAGGACTGCCTCATCTTATTGCCAGCAGTGATTTGCAGCTCCTGACAATTGTCGCGCACTTTAATTCCGAAATCCTTTGGCGTCAGCCGCTGTGCAAACATCTCTTTCAGCTCTTCCTTCAAATCCTCTGACGCCATAGAAATCTCATCATACCAGATTGCACTTTCTTCACTCGTCCATATTTGGAAGATATCTTCATATCCTTTTCTATATCCGAACCAGCGCCCCATCTGCATCAGGACATCAAAAGTAGCCGTATTGCGGTAGAAGTAGCTTGTCAGCAGCCCCTCCAAGGTCAAACCTCGTGACAATGCCATTCCTCCGACGGCAATAACCCGCAATGACGGATTTTCTTTGTAGTCGAGTTTCCCGCTTGATTTTAATCCATTTACAACAAGAACCTTTATGCACTCAATTGCTTTGAAAAGGTTTTCTTTTCTAACAACTCTCTCAAATGAAACATCAGAGACAAAACTGTAATGCTTATCCCACAACTGCTTCAATTCTTTATATAGAGGCAGATTCGTGTTTTTGCAAGAATCGCTGTTGAAATCTTTTTCAACGATGCTCTTGAATTCATCATAAATACGTTCTACCTCTTCTTTTATTACATTTTGCACCTTCACGAATCGAGACATATTCACCAGCATGCTTCTTGGCGCTGAACTTTGTCCTCGCAAATCTCGAATGGTATTCGCCAAAAAGAAACAATAAATAGCCTCTTTTAACGAATCGGGAAGGATTCCGTTCCATTCTTTCTGATGCCGATAGTAAAATGCCCCTGCATTCAACTCATCGATGTGGGTGCGAGCCCAATCACGCCAGCATCCGTCTCCGTAGTCGGGTTCATCAATATCAATGATATATTTTATATTGCGATAATATTTGGAGCCGGCATTGAATATCTGCTTTGCTCCAATGTATGTTGAGGGGGTTGGCAGTGTGTATATAAAATGTTCCGGGAACAAATCTGCATTTTTCATTTCATCAACAGAATCCGGGTCGATGAAAACATTTGCAAATGGGGTCGCTGTAAAACCGACATACGATGCGGTTTTAAACAAATTGCAAATTTTTCTTATAATAGCATTTGTCTTTGTTGGATTCGTTTCATCCTTGCTCGTATTGACAGATGCATTGTCCGCTTCATCGTCTATAAGTAGCAAGGGCGCATTAACGCACTCCTCTGAATGATCATAATTGTTGTACTTTAGCCAGTTGTGTAATTTTGTAAGAACTGATACATTCTTTTTGACAACAAACAATACAACTGAACGCTGTGCTTCAAGCGACACAAAAATACTGTCTTTCTGTCCGACAAAATCTGATGATTGAGTTGTATAAGACGATGCCAGCAGCTGTTTGTCATATTTGCCGACGCCCACTCGCTTGGGCTTCTCTATTTTTGTTATATCATCTCTCTTGATTTCAAGGCCTACAATGCCTTGGTCAATACGCTCCTGAGTCTGCTGGCGTAGATTCTCTGTTATGCCTGCCAGCAAAATGACAACCTTGTAACCCGCATCAACAGCTTTGCATATCAGACCGGAATACGTTGCTGTTTTTCCAGACTGAACGTCACCAATAACCAAACCGCGAATCAACCGCCTTCCTTCATGCGCTTCTTTCGGATTGCAAAGACAATTCATTATGGCGGGAAGAGTCTTCTTGTCCAAGATGTCTATACTCTTGTCATCAAGCGATGATTCTTCCAGAAGATATTTGCTGTACAGCCTCCAGAAATGCTCATCTTCGATTTCTGCATGCTCATACCAATTGTGAGGATCATCATAGTCGTCGAATATACAATTGCCTTTAGTGTGTTTTATAGCTTCTTCTGTTTCGATGGCGCGAAAAACTTCTGCCCTGTCCTCATCAGTCAGGCTGATTGGAATAAATTCAAGCCCCTTATCTATATAGGAGTCAATATCTTCGTATTTTATGGTTTTCCCGTTTCGCTTGTCGACCCCGATGCGGCGTTTGATAACCATAATGAGATCATTGAACTCATCACTGCTTATCTTCATTTGTATAATAGTTTATCAGCATTTCTTTCAGTTGCGGAAGACAGCACCATGGTTCGGCTTTCATAATAGTATCAACAGCGTCATTAAGCTCCCTGCCGTATTTAATCATTTTGTCGATCAGCGTAACTCCCAACTGAAAATTATCCTCAAGGTCTTGCGTTTTATCCGCTGCAACAATAGCGTCATTGCACCTGTCTACGTATATATCCTGTACTGGAATACCTTTTTCTATCTCTGACAACAAAGTTTCTACGATGTCTGCCGCATCGTCAGGAATGTGTTCCATCACATATTTGCAGAGCGGACTGTTTCGATTGATCTGATAGTAGTAGGCATCATTTCTGCCGCGCATTCTATCCCAAATGTGGCTTATATTATCTTCCGAATTATCTTTGCGGCCGCGATGCGTCTGTTTTCTAACAGAAATGTCCATTGCTTCTTCAACGGTTTTTTTAAGCTGGTTCTGAATTGATTTGGGTATTGAAGCATTCTGTTTCTTAATATCGATGCCCCAAATGTCATCCAGAGAGTTGGGGATGTCTACACGTATTCTGGCATTTTTTGTCAGCTCACTGCGTTTGAGCCCAAACCATGTCCCATAAATAATAAGCCTCTGATTCCTGTAAATATAGAAACCCTGTCTTGTTCTCAGATTATCAGTACCGCCTAAAAGTTTTTTATCTTTTTCTGTTAGGTCCGAGCCAAAAGGCAGTACAAACGGACGCACTTTTATCAGCCGTTCAATACCTTGGCTGTCCCGCAGTGCAATAGCGAACTCTTTTTTTGTCGTAGTTTTAGCATTGCTTTCAAGAAATGGATCCTGTGCCTTTACTTTCGCGTTGTTAATCCAGATAACAAGCTTCTTCGCAGAGATATAGCGGTGAAAAATAAGAGCCACATGATCCTGCACTTTATCGCTTAATTCACGAAGAGTGCTGAAAACCTGTCCATGACTCGACTTTTCCAACACATCAAAATCTTCCCATATCACAAGAGTTCCGCTGTCATTAGTCTTTCCTGCTTCACGCAGATTCTCTATGTACGGCAGATTTGATATTTCATCAATGGTCAGTTCGTTAACAAACCATTTTTTATGTTTAAGTATGTAATTATAGTCCCACGAATACGCACTGATATCTCCGTCTTGCATGCTCACAACTGTCAATATGCGGCATTGTGACAATGATGCAGCTTTAAGTCCCAGCCCAAACCTTCCTAAATCATTTTCAGAGCGGGCTGCTTCTGCCGCAGAACTGCCATAGCACATTGCCTCGAAAAGTTCTTCACGAGACAGCCCGCAGCCGTCGTCAAGAATGCCCACTGCTTGTTTTTGGAAAGAATCGGTTGGGAAAAACAGTGAAACGTATGAGCATCCGGCACTAATGCTGTTGTCAATAACATCAGCGATTGCAGACTCGAAAGAATAGCCCATTGAGCGCATTGACCCCATCAGCATATCAGCTTTAGGAATATTTTCTTTATAGATGCCCATCGCAACAATATTATTTATAAGTTAATATCTTCTTCATAACAGCTTTGGCAAGCAGCGGAGGAACAGCATTGCCGATTTGCTGCTGAACATATGATACAGGCCCTTCAAATATGAAATGGTCTGGAAAACTTTGCAGCCGGGCTGCTTCGCGAACGGACAACCCTCGATCTTGATGAGGATGTATAAGCATGCTTTTTCTATAATTCGATATTACCACAGATGGCTTGCCACCGATTAATCGTTTATATATTCCGCTGTGGCATCGTTTTTTATCAGCATAATTCTCCATTAAGCGGTCGGGGATAGATGACCAGTTTTCGCCTTGTCCGATGTATTTATAGCGCTCAACTACATAGTCCTTATTGCGTGATACGATATTTTGGGTAGGGGCTTTTGACTTTTTTCTCATCAGCTGAGCATATGGAGACGCCTGCTCAAAAGGAACTGTGTATTCCCCCTTCATTTGAATTTCTCCATTTCCAAGAACCGGTAAATCACTAATTGCCTCATCAACAGAAACTGAATAATCAAATTCTTTGGGGAATTCAAAATCTATCCCATTTCTATTCCCGACAATAAACAGCCTGTTTCGGCGTTGCGGCACGCCAAAGTCAGAAGCATATAGTATTTTTGATTTGACTGTATAGCCAATATCTCTAAATCGGTTTTCTATATGATTCTGGATATTCTCCTCTCCGTTTTTAAATTTTGTCAGGCCATATACATTTTCAAATACAAACCATGTTGGAGCAATTTTATCAACAAAACGCAAAAATTCCTCAAACATCCTGTTATTTGGATTTGACATATCTCTGGTTTTTGTGTTTGAAAGAGAGAACCCCTGACATGGAGGACCGCCCATTATGATAAAAACAGGTTGAGTATTTAATTTGTCGGCTGAAAGTTTTCTTATATCTTCGCAGAATACGGTTGCATTCTTAAAATTCCTTTTATATGAGGCTGCTGCATAAGCGTCTGCTTCAACTGCATACCGCATGGATATGCCAGCCATTTCTGCACCTAGACTTAATCCGCCTGCACCTGCAAAAAGGTCTATGCCAATCAGCTGTTTATTGGTCTTCATCATTTTATAGTTTGCATCTTGCATATTTTTACCATTCTTCAGCACACTGAATGTATTCAATCGGCTGAATCGTATTTTACAAAGATACATTTTTTTCATAAACGGAGATTGACTGAATAAAAAATCAGAGGGCTATAAACGTTTATATTTGAATAACATCCAAAGAATGCAGAATGTTGTTTGTCAACCGGCCTAAATTTTTAAATAATCACTATCTTTACCAAAAGATAATAAGCATCAAAATGCCAGATACATTAACTCAAGAACAACGCCGTCGCTGTATGTCGCATATTCGGTCCAAGAATACTAGGCCTGAAATTCTTGTAAGACATGAACTTTTCCGCAGAGGGTATCGTTATCGGATCAATGTCAACAAATTGCCTGGCAGACCAGATATTGTTTTACCCAAATACAAAACGGTAATTTTTATAAATGGATGTTTCTGGCACGGACATGAAGGATGCAAGCATTTTGTTCTGCCGAAATCAAATATAGAATACTGGGAATCAAAAATTCTCGGCAATCAACAAAGAGATAAAGAAGTTATATTGAAGCTTCAGCAGCAAGGATGGAGAGTTATTATAGTATGGGAATGTGAGATACAGAAATCCCAATTGCCAAGAATTATTGATAAAATAGATTCAATCATCAAGTGTCCATGAACAGTGAACTGTTTTGTATATTTTAAGGTTAGATAATCCGAATATATTTAATCGCCAGATTCTTATTTTGAGTAAAATGATTGTATATTCACTCATTATGCGACAGAACAATGATAGAACTGTTAACATGATGAGGTGTTATCGTGCGATTTAGGAGTAATAATCGCAGGTTGCATGATGTCCAGATTCAGTCATTTCCTTTGGTAGCGATCAGCTGATACTGCTGGTAAGAATATCCGCAAGATTTGCGGAGCAACTTGCATGACCTTGCGGATTTCTTTCGACGGCAATACCTTGGGAGGAGGGGGGGCTTATTTGTTTTTCAATCGGGAGGCATTTTTGTTCAGACGCTCGGCTTCTCGTTCTTTCAGTCTTGCCTGTTCTTCTAATTGGACTTTGCGTTGAATGGTTTGTTCATATTCTTCGACATCCTTCTTCATCTGGCGGATTTTTGCGTTGTCGCGGTTTAGTTCAAAAATCTCCTCCAGCTCAGCGATACGCTTGGACGTCGCCTCACCTTTCATTTTGATATAGCGGTATTTCAAATCATTTGCGGCCAACTGCTGATTGCTTACCGAGATCCGGTAAATAAAACCAATAAGGAGGACAATTATTACCGCCATAACAAATATTACCAGCGCGGTTTTCGAGGATTTAATATCGAGCGTATAGGTATGTCGATGCTCCTGCACAGGCAGATTTTTGAGCATTGCCGCTGCTTCGACGGCTTGCCCTACCTGCTCTATCAACGTATGCGTCTGCCTATTTTCCTTGTCGATCACCTCCAGTCTCTCAGCCAACTGTTGCAGCAGCATATCATATTTGTTAACTATCTCCCGTTCCTGCTCGGTTTTTATTTCGGGCTGGGCTGTATGCCGTTGCAGGTGCTCCAGCAGTTGTGCTACCTGCCCCTGCGAGCGTTCCGCAGCCTCTATCAACCGCTCGATCCGTTCCAGCTGGGCATTCTCCAAACCTGCGTTTCCTGCGCCACCTGCCTTGGTGTTTTTGATGGCCTTGACAAGCGTGTCTTTGAGATCTTCGTACATCTCAAACGACAGGGAGATCTGATTATTCTCTTTCATTGTCATTTCTGGATTGAAGTTAAAGTTTTACATGAGGTCTATTCTTCTGTTCGCGCAACCTGCGCCTGTGTTCCATCGCAGCTATAGCCATCGCCTCGGCCGCAGCGTTGAGCAGTGCCGTGATGCGTGCGATATACTCTTCGGGACTTTCTCCCGGCTTGCGCTGCAACTGTTCGGCCGACACCCCGCCGGGCGAACCGGCCGGCGGCAGCGGAATAGTGTCGAGCTTCCCGCCGGGACCGGGTGCAGCAGGCTCTTCGCGCGTACTGCCGCCCATGCCGCCGAACAGCGCTGCAAACGCCGAACGGTAATTGCCAACCGCCGCCGAGAGGTTTCCGAGGAGTGCAGCCCAGTGCAG
>ERZ827423.1834-NODE-1834-length-19133-cov-4.220621_pt1 | contig 19133 bp, 14 predicted proteins | sample MGYA00519775_ERZ827423 | MGnify/ENA primary metagenome ERZ827423 (study PRJEB31778, sample SAMEA3449296) | human gut metagenome | biome: human gut; feature: human-associated habitat; material: faeces | place: United Kingdom | collected 2010/2012 ...
GGTTTCAGAACGTCATTGCCCACCCACGGGTGGGGCAAGCAGAGCATTTGGCTTGCCACAGGCAGCCAAACGCGTTTTGCGGGCTGGCGCCCACACCCACTTTTTGCGGCTCGAGGGCCGAAGGGCAGAGAGAAAAAATGGGCTTTCACCCATGCCGGGATTACGACGCCGTAGACAAAGATAGCACTGTCTGCAACTGCAGTTTCCCGGAATACTGGGCGGGCACAAAAAATCGCCGGGTAGGAAACGAAAATTTCCTGCCCGGTAGATTTTATCGCTTCACTTCTTTGTAGGATGGCAAGAGAAAATGGTACCAGTTTCAAGGAATTTGTTCAAAGCATCTGAGATCCCTCAGCCAGGCTCCGAGCCCCTGAAAGCGGTTCCTCTGATGGATTGGCTCCGCATTTCATTTAAGCGCAGCAGCTATTTCCCGAATTAGCTCTTCACTGGGGGCCTTGCGGTCTACTGCAGAAACTTCCGCAATGAGCCTGAGCAGGCTGACGCCTTCCTCAGCCGCTACCCGCTTAAGGACGGGCAGGAAACTGGAATGGCACCCCGCCAGACCCAGCATCAGATCTGTCGGGTTGACAGCCACATGGTAGTCGTATGCCTTCATGGCGGGAATCAGCTCTTGGTCCAGATAGTCCAGCAGCTTGTACAGGTCCACCTCCGGCAGATACCCCTCTTTTTTCAGCGTGGCGGCTGCCAGCTCCGTGGCGCAGTTGCCGGCGCTGCGGGCCATGCCCAGCAGGCCGCAGTCGATCTCATCGGCGCCAGCCTCAGCGGCCGCGAGGGCATTGGCCTGGCTGAGTCCCAGATTGCTGTGGCCGTGGAACCCAACGGGAATGGAAAGTTCTGCTTTCAGGGTTCGAATATATTGCGCCGTCTCATGGGGGAACATGGTACCTGCGGAGTCCATGATGGTGACGCTGTCCACGCCCGCGTCAGCCAGCATCTTAGCTTCCGCCGCCAGCTCAATAGGGGTTAAAATATAGCCCTTCATCAGGGCGTACCTGCAATAGAGGCCCGCCTTTTTCACCATGCGGACGGCGTCCAGGGCGCTCTTCCCATCGCCGGCATTGGCTCCGACTCGCAGGAAGTACAAACCCGCATCTGCCGCCGCCTGGACCATGTCCTCCTGTGCGAGGCCGGCGACGAGGAACATGCCAAGCCTTCCCCCACCGGTGAAGGGCTGCACTACTTCATAATACTCTTGATCTGAAAGCGCCTTTGTGGCGCTCAGCCGCTTATAGGCGCCAATCCCCTTGCAGTTGCCCAGCTCAATATCCCGGATGCCAGCTGCAAGCAAACCCTTGATGATACTGACGGTCAGGCCAGCGTTAAAGCCGTGCCCGACGACATTTCCGCCGTCCCGCAGGGTTGTATCAAATAAATTCAAGTTGCTACTCTCCTTTTTGCTTTCCGTCAGGCGAGTTGCCTGACTTGCTCTGTTCAATGTAATGCAGGAATTCCGATTCAAATTCACTGCAGATGTTTTTGCTGTCCGCCTTTGCCTGCTGGCGTTTCAGCATGTAAACCTGCCAGTCCTCAGGAGATTCTTCCAGCAGGTAGATCTGCAACGGCATCTCCTGATACAGTTTCCGGGCCACGCCCAAAGGGCAAATCGCCCAGTAATCAGTACCCCGCATCAGCGGCAATACTCCGTAGCTGGTATTGATCTCCAGAGGGGAGCTCCTCTCCAAACCAAACCAGCGCTCATGCCAGGCGTTCATGCTGGCAAAATATCCACCGGTAAAGCGAATCTCCTTGTCTGTCTCCAGCTCCCGTGGATGAAGCGGCCGCTCCGGCCCCGGATGCTCCGCATATTGAATGACACAGAGAGGCTGCCGATCAATGCAGCAGGAGATCAAGTTTTCTCTGGAGGATTCAAAACTGGCAAATCCGAAATCAATCTGGTTGCGCTCGATCAGGGTATAAACATGCTCACTGTCACAAATCTGCACCGTTACCTTCTCGCTAGGGTGATGCTGGAAGAATTCGTGCAAAAATGGAGCAATCCAGCTGTAATAGGTACTTTCATTGGTGGCAATGCGCAATGCGATCGAAGAACTTGTGAGCCGGGCCGTTTCTTCAAAAAGTTCTTTCCACTTGACAGCGACCTGCACAAACTCTTCACCCTGCCGGGTCAACTGGACCGTGCGGTATCCCCGCGCGCGGATCACCAGCTGGCATCCGATCTCCTCCTCCAGGCTTTTGATCCTGTTGCTGACTGTGGATTGGGAGATATAGAGATGTTCCGCTGTACGGGTAATATTCCGCGTGCGCACGACTTCCAGAAACGTCTCAACATCTTTATACTGCATAGCGCACCGCCTTTCGCTTGGAATACCCGATTATATCATGGCTCTGTGCACTTTGCGAAGAGAAATTTTACTTTGTTTCCGGCGCGGCCGCAGTTCCCGGTGCCTCAAATCTGCGGCCAATACCGGTGAGAATGCTCAACAGGAAGATCAGCAGCAGGCCCCAGCAGTGGAAGTTGTAGGGAATGATATCCAGGAAAGAGAAGGTGGGATCCACGCCATCAATGGCCATGGCCACGCCCAGGGAGACCAGGGTGGGATTGCCGTGGGGCATGAGCCCGGTGGTGCCGCAAGCCACGCCGTCCAGGATATTAGCGCCCCGACAGCGATCGATGTGGAATGCCTTGGTGATAGTGCGCACCAGAGAGCCGAAGAAGATAATGGCAATGCCGCTGCCTCCCGTGACGACAGACCCCACAGAGGCGATCAGGAAGCAGACGATTTCCCCAGAGCGAGGGGTCTTGCAGTAGCGCATGATGCCCCTGCTGACCTGCTCGAAGGCGCCGCTGGCGTTGAGGATCTCCAGAACCAGGAATAGGAGCAGTACATAGAGCACCAGGCTCATCATGCCGCTCATGCCGGAGGCGATGGGGCCGCTGGCGGAGAACATAGTGGAAAAGCTGATGGTCCCCAGCACCAGGTTGAGGACGATGCCTGACAGATTGCAGATGATCAGCGTGGACATCAGATCCCAGCCCAGTCGCATGAGGATGACCATGATGACCGGCAGGACCAGCAGGGCCAGCGCGGGGACAGAGGAGCTGTCCAGCTCAAGCGCGGCCGGAACACCGGAGCTGGAGCTGAGACCCACAACCGCAAAGAGCACCGCGGAGATGGCGGCGGAAATGGCCGCGTAGGGGAAGCGGGTACGCACCACCTCACCCAGATCCGCCTCCTGGGTCAGGGCGGAGCCAATGGTGGTGTCGGAGATGGGGGCCAGGTTGTCACCGAAGATGGCGCCGCTGATGATGGCGCCGCACATCAGCCCCAGGTCGATACCCAGGCTATGGGCCAGAGGCAGCAGCACCGGGGCCACGGCAGTGACCGAGCCGGTGGAGGTGCCGCAGGCCGTGGAGATCAGCACGCAGGTCAAAAACGCGATGAGGGGAATCAGGCCGGTGTTCAGCTCCAGCTGGGCCACCACCCAGATCAGCGCCTCGATCAGGCCGCTCTGCCGCAACAGCTGGGCCAGGATGCCGGCGAAGATGAAGGCCACAGCCTCTGTGCCGAACATGGGGTTTTGCAGACCCTTGAGCGTCGTCGCGCCGAAGGTCTTCTTGTCCTTGGCCAGGAAGAATCCCACCACCAGCGCGAAAAACGTGAACATGGGCAGGGTCGTCAGGCCGCCGGCGATGATGGTGTTGATGACCATGCCGATCAGCATGACGATGACGGGGATCCAGGTTCCGATGGTCCCGCCGTAAAATTCAACCTTTGTCTCTTTGTTTTCCATGTATCCTACTCCCTCCTGATGTTGTCTTCTGGGCTACTGAAGTGCCTTGAGGGCGGCGGTGATCTTTTCAGCTGCCCGCTCCAGGTCCTCGGTAGCGTTGGCAAAGGAGAAGCGCATGCTGCAGGCAGTCTCCTCACCGTAGGCGCTACCGGGCATGCCCACCACGCCGGCGTTCTCCAGCAGATACTCGCACATCTGCTCGCTGGTCATACCCTTGAAGTCAAAGTAGACCCAGGCGTAGAAGGCCCCCTCCGGCAGCGTGCAGCGAACGCCGGGGATGGCGTTGAGGGCGCCGCAGAACATGTTGCGCCGCTCCTCGTAGATCCTGCGCATCTCCTCCATTTCTTGCTCACAATTGAACACTTCCACCGCGCCCACCTGCAGGAAGCCGCTCATGCAGGAGAGGCTGTGCTGATAGAGCCGGTAGATGACACTAAAAACCTCCCGGCTTGCGGTGAGGTATCCCATGCGCCATCCGGTCATGGCCGCACACTTGGAGAACCCATTGATGGTGATAACCCTGTCCTTGATCGCGGGGAAAGATGCCATAGAGATGCTCTTACAACCATCATAGACCAGTTTCTCATAGATCTCGTCAGAGATCACATACACCTCCGGGTGGGCCAGTAGGAACTGCTCCACCACCTGGGCCTCGTCAGCGTGCAGGATGCGGCCAGTGGGGTTATTGGGATAGTTGAGAATCAGGAGCCTGGTCTTCTCCGTGCAGGCGTCTTCCAGAATCTCCGGAGTAATGCGGTAGTCGGTCTGATAGTCCAGTTTCACCTTGACGGGCACACCGCCGGCTGCCTGAACAATCGGCTCATAAGAGACCCAGGCCGGGTCCAGAATGATGCATTCCTCCCCAGCATTGAGCGCGGCACACACCGCTAGGTAAATGGCATTTTTACCGCCAGGTGTAATCAGCACACAGGCCTCATCACAGTCAATGCCATTTTCCCGCTTGAGTTTTTCCGCAATGGAGTGGCGCAGCGCGGGTATGCCAGGGCCGACCACGTAGTGGGTGTTGCCCTCTGTCAAACTGCGGATTGCCGCCATAGAGATGCGGTCAGGCGTGGTAAAGTCAGGTTCACCGCCAGCCAACCCAATGACGGTGGGGTCCGTTTTCTGCATTTCTTTCGCTCGGCTCATGAGAACCATAGATGCAGAGGGTTTCATGTTTTCAATGCTATGATTCATGATAGGCAGCCTCCTTTAATTCACATCGGGGAAAATAATGTTTTACTTATTTTAAGTGATAAAGAATCATGTGTAAAATATTAATCTCACATTATTAAGATGTGAAAAATAGATTATTAGTTCAAGATGATCTCACGCATGTATCCAATTTGCACCGAAGAATTTCTGCCTGAATAACGGCATCTAAAACAGGGATTCTCACATTTTACAAAACTTTCAGACGGAGATCCCTTTTGGGAGAAATGGCGAATTTATCGAGTAAAAATGCTATGCCGTTGACAAAGAAGAAGCCATTTTTTCTCTGTCATTGAGCCCCCCAACAATTCCACACCTGTTTGGCCGTGTGAGGCCCTGTGTCGGGCGAAAGGGGGCGGGGAGACATCCGTGGCCCCTGCCGCCTGTCGCTCGCCGCTGTGGGCAGCCTTTGCGGAAACGCTCAAATTTCCCTCTCCCCCATGCCCTCCGGCAGTTATGAATGTTCTGATAACTCTTCCCATAACCCCTGGCTTTCCGAAAAAAGTTCTGGTATGGTGTGCTTCCCGGCAGTACCATACCAGAATTTCTATGTGAGAGAGGAGGCAGAGACATGGAGACCAGAACAAGAAACCGGGTCATCGCCTTCCGGGTGACACCGGCGGAGCGGCGGAAGATCGAGACCAAAGTCCGGCAGTCGGGACTGCGCCAGCAGGAATATCTGCTCCACGCCGCCCTGGAAACGCCCATCCATGTGGTGGAGGACCTGAAGCCGCTCCTGGGCGAACTGCGGGCCTGGGGACGGAACCTGAACCAGCTGACCGTCCTGGCCCATCAGGGCCACATCGAGAGCGCCAATCTGCGAGAGGCCACAGAAATGCTGGGCAGGGTCTACGAGGCGGTCAACAGACTCCTGACAGAGGAAGGGCAGGTGGTATCCCATGGCGACGTGCAGTTTCATCCGTGAGAAAAAGCAGACCGCCGGCGCCATGGGCGGCGTCCTGCGGTACGTGGCCCAGGAGCAGAAGACCACGGATACGGACGGCACCCGCTACCTCACCGGCGTCAACTGCATGGCGGATCTGGCCTATCAGAGCTTTCTGGCCACGAAAAACCTGTATGGCAAGGCCCGCGGCACCTGGTTCTATCACTACGTTCAGTCCTTCTCGCCCCAGGAGCGCGTCACACCGGCGGAGGCCCATCAGATCGCCCAAGAGCTGGCGGAGCGGTTCTTCCCCGACTGCGAAGTGCTGGTGGCTACCCACATCGACCGGGCGCACCTCCACTCCCATCTGGTGGTGAACTCCGTGAAGCCGGACACCGGGGAAAAGCTCCACTTCACGCCCCGGACCTTGGAGCGGATGCGGCTGGTCAGCGACCAGATCTGCCGGGAGCATGGGCTGACCACCCTGAAGCCATATCGCCAGAAGAAACTGGTTCGGGGACTCCGGCCGGGGGAGTACCGCAGTGCCATGCGGGGACAGAGCTGGAAGTTTCAGCTGATCGCGGCGATCGAGGCGGCCATGGAGCGCACCGGCAACCGGGAGGAGTTCCTGAACGAGCTGCGGCGCCGGGGCTACGATGCCCGGTGGGAGGAAGGCCGGAGAAGCATCACCTACATCACCCCTACGGGAATGCGGTGCCGGGACGACAAGCTCCACGAGGAAAAATTTAGGAAGGAGAAGATGGAAGATGAGTTTCGAATCCGACAACGCGCAGCGCAACACCACTTTGGACATGCTGAAACAGCGGACACCGCCTACGCTGGCGGATCAACAGCCCAACGTCCTCTACACCATGCCGATGACAACCGTCGAGCGGCTGGAGGAAGTCCTGCGGAGGACCTTGGCCCTGCAGGAGACCATCCGGGCGGATACGGAGAGACTGTCCACAAAAGAAAATCTGAAGGAGTTGGCCACAGGCCAGCAGCTGGTGGACTGGCTGAATCAGACCAACAGCATCCATCAGGGGATCTGCCGGGACCTGCGCCAGACGGTCCAGGAGATGAAAGAAGAACACAAACAGGATGGGAGTCGGCGCGACGGGTTTATGAGGGAACTCTCCGAACTGGAAGCCCAGTTCCGCCGGAATTGGGACGAGGCCTCGGCCCGCTTCCAGGGGAAAATCCTGCTGACGATCCTGGCGTCGGGCATCGTGTCGGCAGTGGTCAGCATCCTGATGTGGCGGATGCTGCTGTAACTGGGCAGATCATCCATCTCCTGGCCCGTCTGGAGGGCAGCGAACAGCAAATGCCGGTGCAGGACAGCACGTCCCTCCCCGCCCACATGGACCGCAAGGCGTGGGCAAAGGAGCGGCGGCACCGAGGTGGGCAGCAGAAAGAAACTCCCGAGGAAGGGCAGAAGCTGCTCTGAACAGGATCAGGCCCCGAGAAATCCCGGGGCCTGATTTTTCGTCCAGGCAGCTCAAAAGCTGCGCCGCATAAACAAAGAGGTAGAATTATCTTTTTTGCATTATTTTTAATGATTTATAGTCGTTTTTGCTCCATTCCACTTACTCTTTGGCACTCTTCGAGTACGATGTTTCCGTGTACTCCGAGCGGCACTGTGGCTGAAAATGTGGTCAAAGCAGCATGGCTGGAGGGAACTTGAGGCAATTCACATCCGCACTCCACAGGATGATTTTAGTACAGTGTTATCAAAGATAAAACATTCGAGATAAAGGAACTGCCCGGCCTGTAAGTGGAACAGGCCGGGCAGTTGTTTTTGGGAATGATCCGCTTGTTTTGCACCTGAGGTAATTGTCGCAAGAGTATGCGATATTTTCTTGTATTTGATGACATATTTTGCTATAATTAAATAAAATTTTTATGCCCTGGAGGACACGCAAATGGCTGTTTCATACAACAGACTTTGGAAATTGTTGATCGACAAAAAGATGAGTAAGGCAAGCCTGCGAAAAGCTGCTGGGATTGCCCCCAACACGATGACAAAACTAAGCCGTGATGAAACAGTTACCCTTACGGTGCTGGAAAAGATCTGCGCTGTGGTCGATGCGGATTTTGGCGACATTATGGAATATATCCCGGAGGAAAAACATGATTAACATTCGTAAATTAGAAGCTGAGCTGTGGGAGTCCGCTGATCTGCTGCGTGCAGGCTCTAAACTAACCTCAAATCAATATTGTATGCCAGTCCTTGGCCTGATCTTTCTGCGTTATGCGTACAGCCGCTTCAAACTGGTGGAGGCGGAGATTTTGAAGGACCGTCCCATGCGCGGCGGACGGGTGCTGCCGGTGGAAGCCAGCGACTTTGCCTCCCGCAGCGCCCTGTTTCTCCCTCGAGAGGCTCAGTATGCCTATCTGGTGGAGCTGCCGGAGAACATCCCAGCCGCCGAGTTGACCAACTGGCAGGGCGAGGTCATGAACAGCCTGGGCGAAGTGGTCAATAACGCCATGGAACTGGTAGAACAGCAGAGCGAACAGCTCTCCGGCGTGCTGCCCAAGGACTACACCATGTTCTCAGATGAACTGCTGGCCGAGCTGCTGCGCATCTTCAACAACAGCGCTCTGGACGAGGTGGGCGGCGACATTGTGGGCCGGATCTATGAGTACTTTCTCAATAAATTTGCCAAGAATATCGCTCAGGATGACGGCGTGTTCTTCACCCCCAAGTCCCTGGTTAAAATGATAGTCAATGTGCTGGAGCCCACCCAGGGTATCCTGCTGGACCCGGCCTGCGGCAGCGGTGGTATGTTTGTCCAGACCGGCGACTTTGTGGAGCACGCCGGAATGCAGGCTAACAACACCATGACCTTTTACGGGCAGGAAAAAGTGGAGTACAACGCCCAGCTTTGCCTGATGAACCTGGCGGTCCACGGCCTGACCGGCGTGGTGAAGTCGGGCGACGAAGCCAACACCTTCTATCACGACGCCCACAACCTGGCGGGCGAGTGCGACTATGTGATGGCCAATCCACCCTTCAATGTGGACAAGGTGAAGTCGGAGTCCGCCCAGAGCGCCGGGCGGCTGCCCTTCGGTTTGCCCTCCGTCAATAAGAACAAAGAGGTGGGCAACGCCAACTATTTGTGGATTTCCTACTTCTATGCCTATCTCAATGAGCATGGCCGGGCGGGCTTTGTCATGGCTTCCTCCGCCACCGACAGCCAGGGTAAAGATAAGGACATCCGCCAGCAGCTGGTGCAGACCGGCCATGTGGATGTGATGGTCAGTGTGGGCAATAACTTCTTCTACACCAAGAGCCTGCCCTGCTCCCTGTGGTTCTTCGATAAGGGAAAGAAGGAAGAACTGCGGGACAAAGTGCTGTTCATTGATGCCCGGAACTATTACACCGTGGTGGACCGCACCCTGAACGAGTGGAGCGAGTGGCAGCTGAAGAACCTGAATGCCATAGTGTGGCTCTACCGGGGGGAGGGAGACAAGTATCGGTTGCTGTTGGAGGAATACCGCCAGGAACTGGGGGATATGTTGTCCTTCCCGGAGCGGGCAAAGCAGCTGGAGACTGACCTGGAAAATGCACAGGCAGAGGCGAAAGAGGCTGTGGCCCAAGCTGCCCGTAAAGAGAAAAAGCGAATTGAAGCAGAATATCAGGACACTATTCAGGCCATAGAGCAAAAGCTGACGGTTGCAAAAGAGGCGCTCTGGCTGACGGAAAAATTTGGCGAGGGCGAGTATGCCGACATTCCCGGCCTGTGCAAGGTGGCGACGTTAGAGGAAATCGAGGCCAAGGGCTATTCCCTCACCCCAGGCGCCTATGTGGGCGTGGCCCCCACCGAGGATGACGGCGTGGATTTCCACCAGCGCATGACCGAGATTCATCATGAGCTGTGCTCCTTGCAGGAGGAATCCAACCGCCTGATGAAGACCATCTCGAAGAATTGGGAGGAGATGGGATTGTGAGTTGGGAGAAAGTACGACTCGGTGATGTTACAGATTCATGTTTGGGGAAGATGTTGGATCAGGAGAAAAACAAAGGGGATTACCATCCATATTTAGCAAATGTCAATGTAAGGTGGGGAAGTTTTGATTTAGAAAACTTGCCTCAAATGCGATTTGAAGATGATGAGCAGGAACGTTATGGCCTAAAATATGGTGATCTTATTATTTGTGAAGGCGGAGAACCTGGCAGATGTGCAATCTGGAAAAATGAAATACCAAACATGAAAATTCAAAAAGCACTACACCGAGTAAGAGTGCATGACTGCCTTGATTACAGATATTTGTTTTACTGGTTTCTATGGGCTGGAAAAAGAGGCGCATTGGAGCAATATTTTACTGGTGCCACAATTAAACATATGCCAGGGCAGAAACTTAAAAGCGTAATCATTGACAAACCACCGATCGAAACCCAGCGCCGTATCGCCGACATTCTCTCTGCCTATGATGCCCTCATCGAGAACAACCGAAAGCAGATCAAGCTGCTGGAAGAAGCGGCCCAGCGGCTGTATAAAGAGTGGTTTGTAGACCTGCGTTTTCCTGGCCAGGAACACACCAAAATCGTGGACGGCGTGCCGGAGGGGTGGGAGACACTTCATATATCAGACGTGTGCGATACAATAGGAGGCGGGACACCGTCTACAAAAGTGAAAGAATATTATCAAAATGGTAGAATTCCATGGGTTACGCCCACGGATATTACCAAAAATAACAGTTTGGTTTTGCTGGATACTGCAACAAAAATTACAAATGAGGGACTAAATGCCAGCTCAGCAAAAATGGTTCCGCCTGGCACTATTTTGATGACCAGTAGAGCCAGTGTTGGATTTTTTGGCATATGTGATTTTTCTGTTTGTACAAACCAAGGATTTATTTGCTGTATTCCATATCAATCTAATATGCAAATGTATCTTCTGTATAATTTGTTGAACAGAGTAGACGAGATTAGGGGTAAAGCTGGTGGCTCAACATACTTAGAAATAAGCAAAAAGGTTTTCCGGGATTTTGAAGTTGTTGTTCCGGATAGCCCATTCTTAACTTTATTTCAAATTACAACTGAAAAATTTATTGAACAAACGAAAATCCTTTCTAAACAGATACTGATATTGCAACAAGCCCGTGACCGTCTGTTGCCCAAGCTGATGAGCGGAGAGGTAAAAGTCTAACTTAGAATTCTCAATAGATATAGAAAAGAGGACTCTTGATGGTAACGATACAACGCATCCGTGTGAAAAATTTTCGTTCTTTGGTCGATGAAACAATTGAACTATCAGACTATAATTTTTTTGTTGGAAAAAATGATTCTGGAAAATCAAATGTATTAAAGGCGTTAAACCTATTTTTTAATGATAGGACTGACTTTAATACTCCATATGATTTTGATTCCGATTACTCAAAGTTTGCTAAACGCGGGGCAAAGCAGGCGCGAGAAATTACTATTTCACTCGATATAGTCATTCCTGACACATTTATGGAAAGAGGAACAAAAACTTGGACTAAGGTTTGGCGGGCCGAAGGATTACATTCAGATAATTTCGAGACTTTATTTACAAGAAAGGGCACAAAAGGAAGCACTTTTTTGAATAGAATTAAATATATGTACATACCCGCTGTCAAAAGCAACGAGTACTTTAAATATCTTTTGTCACAAGTATATCTTTCTATGACAAACACCGCAGACAGTGCATTAAAGGATTTGAATATAAAATATTCAAAACAATTGCAGGCACTGACAAGCGAACTAAGTAATCAGTTGAAAGAAGTCCTCAAGTTGAACTCCGCAATTCAAATGCCACCAGATTTAAATGTTCTTTTTCGAGATTTAACTTTTTTAACAAGCGATGAGCATGTAAAAGGGATTGATTTAAACCATCGGGGTGACGGTATTAAAGCAAGGCATATTCCTTCCATACTTTGGTATATGCAGCAAAATATTGAGAAAAACAAACTCAGAAATTCTGTTAGCCATTCTTTTATTTGGGGATTTGAAGAACCCGAAAATGGAGTTGAGTTCCTTTCGTGTTTTGAAATGGCAGATGAATTGTACTCTTATCGAAAAGAATGCCAGATGCTAATTACAACACATTCTCCTGCCTTTTATATGAAAAATGGTTGTGAAGATGCAAAGTGCTTTTATGTTTATAAAAATGAAAATGGAACCTCAAAATATGAAAGTGATATATCCGTAGACGATATTAGCGAGAAAATTGGATTTCTTCCATTGGTGTCTCCATACATTAAGAAGGAACGGGAAAAATATCTTGAAAGAGAGGCACGTCTCTTCGGTGATTTGGATCAAATCAGGAAAAGATATAAAGAAGTGGTCGGAAAAATAATTATCCTTACCGAAGGAAAAACGGATTTAAAGCATATCAAATTTGCCTTTGAACAGCTAAACTTAGATTCAGAGATATTGCACAGGATAGATTATTATGATTTTGGAAACGACAAGACACTGGGAGAAGAATTAGATAAGTTATTGGTTAAGCTATCAAATATCCCCAGAGATAATATCGTTATTGGAATTTTTGATAGAGATAAACATGTCCGGGAACCAGATGCAGGCAAGTCTTACATAGCCATGAGGAACAATGTATTTAGATTCAATATTCCTGCTCTTGAAAATGGCGAGCGGGAATTAGAAAGTAAAATTTGCATTGAGCACTATTACTCAGACGCAGAAATCGAAACACCTACTGATTTTGGACATCTATACATGACGAAAGACTTTGATAAATTTGGTGTATCGTCCGATGGACATTGGATTTTCCAAAATTTCAGTAAAAATAGTTCTCTAACATCAATTTCTATTATTGATAGTGCAAACAAACATTTACAGCAGGTTAATGAAGAGGCTCAAATCATTTCTAAGGATGACTTTGCAGATTATGTAATAAATCATCCTACCGAGTTTAATTTTGATAATTTTAAGAAAATTTTTGATGTTATTTCTGCTATAATTACCGATATGAACAATGAACGAGGCAGGCTGATTTAAGGAGTGATTCTATGAGCTACGACTACTCCGAAAATATCCTCGTCCAGGAGAGCGCCGGGCATCTGCTGGAGCGAGAACTGGGATGGGAGGTGGCCTTTGCCTACAACACGGAACAACTGGGCAAGGACGGCACCTTTAGCCGGACAAGCTACCGCGAAATTCTGCTCACCCGCTATTTTCGACAAGCCCTCCAGCGGCTCAATCCGTGGCTCACCTCCACCCAGCTGGATGAGGCCCAGAAGAAGATGGAAAGCCATCTCTCCACCGCCTCTCTCATGCAGATTAACGAGGAGAAGTATGCCCTCATCCGGGACGGCATTCCCGTTACTGTGCAGCGCCCCGGCGGCAGAACCGAGGAGAAGAGAGCGGCAGTTATCGACTTTCAGAACCCGGAAAACAATCACTTTCTGGCCATCAAGGAACTGAAGATCCACGGCGACCTTTACCGCCGCCGCACCGATATCGTGGGCTTTGTGAACGGAATTCCCCTGCTGTTTGTGGAACTGAAAAAGAACACGGTGGATGTCCAGAACGCCTATACGGATAACTATACCGACTACCTGGACACCATCCCCCACCTGTTTTACTACAACGCCTTTCTCATCCTCTCTAACGGCCTGGAGGCCAAGGTGGGCACGCTGGGCAGCAAGTATGAGTTCTTCCACGAGGGGAAGCGCCTCAGCGAGCAGGAAGCGGGCAGCGTGGCCCTGGAGACCATGCTGCGGGGTATCTGCAAAAAGGAAAACTTTCTGGATCTACTGGAGAACTTCATCCTTTACGACCACTCCGGCGGGCGCACCGCCAAGATTCTGGCTCGCAATCACCAGTATTTGGGTGTCAATGAGGCGGTGAAGGCTTACGAGGCTCGGAAGCTGAACAACGGCAAGCTGGGTGTCTTCTGGCACACTCAGGGCAGCGGCAAGAGCTATTCCATGGTGTTTCTGGCCCAGAAGATCCGGCGGAAGTTTACAGGTTCGCCCACCATTGTCATCCTCACTGACCGGGATGAACTGAACAAGCAGATCAGTGACACCTTCGAAAATTGCGGCCTGCTGGGCAAGACCAAAGCCAGCCAGTTTATCGCCACCAGCGGTGAGGATCTGGTACAGAAATTGAAGGGCAATCCCAGTTTCATTTTCACCCTCATCCAGAAATTCAACATGGCAACCCCGGAGCCCATCTATCCCGACCACGATATCCTCATCATGTCTGACGAGGCCCACCGCAGCCAGTATGGCATCTTTGCTGACAATATGATGGCGCTGCTGCCCACCGCCTCCCGCATCGGGTTTACCGGGACGCCTTTGCTATCTAACGACAACATCACCGAGCGCACCTTCGGCGGCTACATATCGGTGTACGACTTCAAACGGGCGGTGGAGGATGGCGCCACGGTTCCTCTGTACTATGAGAACCGGGGTGATAAGATTGCGGAGTTGCACAACCCGGAGATCACGGACCGGATTCTGGACGCCATCGAGCGGGCCGATCTGGATGTGGATCAGCAGGAAAAGTTGGAACGGGAGTTTGCCAAGGAGATCCATCTGCTGACTGCCCAACAGCGCCTGGAGTCCATTGCAAAGGATTTTGTGGGCCACTACTCCGATCTGTGGACCAGTGGCAAGGCCATGTTCGTCTGCCTGAACAAGGTCACCTGTGTCCGAATGTATGATCTGGCGCAAAAGTACTGGGCGGAGGAGATTGCCAGCCTGGAAAAGGAAATCAAGCACGCCACCCAGCAGGAAGCCCAGGAGCTGGGCCGCAAGCTGGAGTGGATGAAAGAAACCGAGATGGCGGTGGTCATCAGCCAGGAGCAGAACGAGATCCAGACTTTCCAGAAGTGGGGCCTGGACATCAAGACACACAGGCAGAAGATGGAGAAACGGGAGCTGGACAAGGAATTCAAGGACCCGGCCAATCCCCTGCGGCTGGTGTTCGTGTGTGCTATGTGGCTCACTGGCTTTGATGTGAAATGTCTGTCCTGCCTGTATCTGGACAAGCCCCTCAAGGCCCACACCTTGATGCAGACCATTGCACGGGCCAACCGTGTGGCAGAGGGCAAGAGCAACGGCCTCATCGTGGACTATATCGGTATTGTAAAGGCTTTGCGGAAGGCCTTGGCGGACTACACGGCCAATGTGGGCGGGCAGGGCGGCGCCGATCCCACGGTGGATAAAGAAGAACTGATTGCCCGAATTCTGGATACCATCTCGGCAGCAAAAGACTACTTACAGCAGCATGATTTCCGTTTGCAGGATCTGGTTGACGGAAAGGATTTTGAAAAACTGGCGCTGCTACAGAAGGCTGCCAATGCAGTGAGCGGCACCTTGGAGGAACGAAAGCAGTTTCAGACTTATGCCACCGAACTGGTGCGCCTGATGAAGTATGCTGACCGTCAGGATGTTTCTTCGGCATCCAGAAAGGAATATGAAGCCATCGTGGCCATCTTCCACGAGCTGCAGAAAAAGCGCAAGAGCGCCAGTAATGTGGATCTGATGGTAGAAATCAACAGCATTATCAGCGAATATGTGCAGGTGGATGCACCCAGTGAGGGAATTGTCCCCTCCCGACAGTTTGACATCAGCAAAATTGATTTCGATTTGCTCCGGAGAGAGTTTGCCAGAGCAAAGAAGAAAAATCTGATCCTCAAGGACCTGGATGATCTCATCCAGGAGCGTCTTGATAAGCTGCTGTTTTCCAACCCTCAGCGTATCAATTACTACGAGCGGTACCAGCAGATCATCGAGGACTACAACAGTGAGCAGAATCGGGCTACCATCGAGAAAACCTTCATGGACCTGATGGATCTGGCCAACAGCATGGATCAGGAGGAGCAGCGGTATGTCCGGAAGGGTTTCTCCAGCGATGAAGAATTGTCCCTCTATGATCTCTTGTTTTCTGAAAATCTTTCCAAACAGGATATTCAGAAGATCAAACAGGTAGCAGTTGACTTGTTGGCAAAGGTGAAGGCTAAAATCGCCGAGCTGGATCACTGGACGGATAAACAGGAAACCAAAGCCGCGGTGGACAACCTCATTCGGGATACCTTGTGGGCGGAATTGCCGGAGTGCTACGATGAGGTCAGTATTTCTGGGTACCGCCAAAGAATCTATGAATATGTGTATACCCGTTATCCTGATGTTGCGTAATGCATAAGGATAAAACGCAGGAGGAATTATGGCACAATATGAAGTGAACAATAGCTCAATACAGACCCTGCTGTCATGGATTCGCAGTGGGGAAATTGCCATTCCAGAAATCCAGCGCCCTTTTGTTTGGGACTCCACTAAGGTGCGTGATTTAATTGATTCACTGTATGCCGGTTTTCCGGTGGGCTATATTATTGTCTGGAAGAATCCTGATGTGCGTCTGAAAGACGGCACCATTTCTTCCGGCAAGAAAATCCTCATTGACGGCCAGCAGCGTATTACGGCTTTGCAGGCGGCTATTGTCGGGGAGCCAGTAATCGGCAGCAACTACCGCAAAAAGCGCATCAAAATTGCCTTCCATCCGTTGGAACAGCGCTTTGAGGTGGCCAACCCTGCCATTGAGAAAGACGGGGCCTGGATTCCTGACATTGCCCCGCTCTATCAGCCTGGTTTTGACTCTTTTAACTTTGTGATTGACTACTGCATCAAAAATCAGTTGGATAATAGCAAGCGCAGCGCAGTCAATGATGTACTTACCAAACTGCAGCAGATTCAGAATAACAGTATCGGTGTAATCGAACTGTCCCATCAGCTTGATATTGCCCAAGTCACCGAGATTTTTATTCGAATCAACTCCAAAGGTGTGGTACTCTCCCAGGCTGATTTTGCAATGTCCAAAATTTCTTCAGATGACCGCTATGGCGGCAATCAAATTCGAAAAACCATGGACTACTTCTGCCACCTGATGCAGAAGCCGGAGGACTTTGAGGCAATCCGCCAAAACGATACAGAATTTGCGGCCAGCGAGGACTTTTCCAAAATCAAGTGGATCATCAACGAACATGAGGATATCTATGTACCAGACTATACCGATGTACTGCGTGTAGCGTTCACGTTCAAGTTCCTGCGCGGCCGGATTGCCGATCTGGTAAGCCTGCTGTCTGGCCGTGACTTTAATTCACGTGATTATCAGGAGGCCATTGCGGAAGACTCCTTCGTAAAACTGAAGGAAGGTGTTCTGGAATTTGTCAATAAAACCAATTTCCAGCGCTATCTAATGATCGTGAAGTCCACCGGTATCATCTCTCCTGCAATGATCCGCTCCCAGAACGTCCTGAATTTTGGATATGCGCTGTATTTGCTGCTCCGAGCCAAAGGAGAAGATGCCGCAATCATTGAAAAGGTTGTGCGCCGCTGGCTTGTGCTGACAATTTTGACAGGCCGGTATTCTGGATCGCCAGAATCCACCTTCGATTATGACATCAAGCGATTCCATGCCAACAGCCCCATGGAATTTTTGGAACATACCGAAGCCGGTGAACTGTCTGATGCATTCTGGACCAATATCCTGGTGACCAAACTCGATACCTCTGTGGCCAGCAGTCCCATGTTCCATGTGTTCCTGATGGCACAGGTCAAGATGGGGGATTGTGGCTTCCTTTCAGAACAGATTGATGTGAAATCGCTCATTGAACAGCGTGGCGACATTCATCATATCTTCCCCAAAAAATATCTGCAAAAGTGCGGTATTAAAGAGCGCGGGATGTACAATCAGATTGCAAACTATGTCTACACCCAGTCTGAAATCAACATCAGAATTAAAGACCAGGCTCCAAAAGAATACATGGCTCAGGTCAAGGAACAGTGCACAGGCGGTGACGCTGTGTATGGAGGGATTGATTCCCTGTCAAAACTGGAAGCCAACATGACTGCTAACTGTATTCCACAAGAGATTTTCAATATGGACTATATGCAGTTTGAGGACTTTCTGGAAAAGCGCCGCCGCCTTATGGCGCAGAAGATTCGGCGTTATTATGAGTTGCTAAAATGAATATTTCCGTACCGATACTGTATATCCTCGTCCGGTTTTATGAGCAAGATACGTAGATCTGTATGGCAAAGAACATATGAGGCAAATTTTGAAAAGATAGATTCATCGTTTGATGGATCACAGTTGCGCTATAGGTAACAAAGGGGGCGAGGTATGCGATGTACCTCGCCCCCTCTGTCGGTTAGAAAACCGTGGACTACTATGTTTGCGTTAGGGCAAAAAAGGAATGCGGTTGTCAAATTTAGGTATTGACATAGAACATTTGTTCTGTTAAAATCAAAGTACGATCTAAAACATAATAAAACATATAAACATGCTGCACCGAGCAAAGGGGTGCGCTGGCAGCCAGTCAGCGTAGAATGAAAAGTCTCCACCGAATCGCCGGGCGTATGAGAGGAACATATTACCAGACAGTCGTATGCTGGTCACTGTGTCGTTCTCGTGCGCCCGGCTTTTATTTTTCCACGCTCATGTATTCTTGACAATCAGTAAAACAGAGATCAAATTCAGACAAAGGAGGTACCCATGCAACAATCAGTTTATAAAAGCTACGATGAGCTGCCGCTGTTTCTCAATTCAGAAACGGTGGCAAAGGTGCTGGGCGTGTCACCATCCAGTGCTTACGAACTCATGCACGAGCCGGGCTTCCCGGTACTGCGTGTCGGTAACCGGATGCTGGTACCCAAGGAGCAATTCATTCAATGGGTGCTGGAACACACAGGAGGTGACCGCAAATGAATTCTATTCTCTGTCAGCAAAATCCGAAACGAAGCCGTTTCTCACTTCCCAATGATATCTGGAAGTGGGAACTTAAGCCGCAGGGATTTGCCATCCTCGCCTATCTCTGCTATCTGCATGTCCACTGTAAAAAAGACGTTCTGCCCAGTGTTGATGAAATCGCATCCCAACTGCACATGAGCAAAGATATGGCTGCGGAGTGGATTGCCGAACTCAACTGTCGCGGACTGCTGGATCAACACATGATTCCTGCATTCAAAAACACCAGCAAGAATTTTTTCTCTCTGCCCAATGAACTTTTCTTCCTGAACACCGGCCACGGAGCCATCACGGTCTACGCCTACCTGCTCTACTGTGAGGATCGCCGCACACATCAGTGTCATCCCAGTTACCGCACCATATCCGCTGCAGTACACCTGACCGTGTCTACTGTGATGAAGCACATCACGAAGTTGGCAGATAGGAAGTTCATTGCTATAGAGAACACCTCCTACATTGACAGACATGGCATGAAGCAGAACGGTAACAACCTGTACACCATCCTGCCAATCCAGGCGGCGA
>ERZ827423.1838-NODE-1838-length-19100-cov-2.898714_pt1 | contig 19100 bp, 19 predicted proteins | sample MGYA00519775_ERZ827423 | MGnify/ENA primary metagenome ERZ827423 (study PRJEB31778, sample SAMEA3449296) | human gut metagenome | biome: human gut; feature: human-associated habitat; material: faeces | place: United Kingdom | collected 2010/2012 ...
AGAATTTTTTTTGAAATATTTAAGATTTACCGGTATCCCCTGTCGCTTTTTTGTACTATAATAAAGAGAGTTCTAATATTAACACAGAAAGGAAGGTTCGGTTAAACCGGATAACCCCCTCTTATGAATACGGATACAATTTCTCAGATTTTACGATTATCTATAGGTTCTCTTTCGGTAGAGAAAGTATTTTACATTTTACTCCTGACGCTTTTATGCTATATTGTGAGCAAAATCATCTTAAAAATTATCAAAAAAATCATACAGCGATTCTCTCTGGACCGTTCCATTCAGGTATTCCTGATCAACGGACTGAAAATCCTGTTGATTTTTATTTCCATTATTATTATCACCGAATATCTCGGCATACCGACCACATCCCTTGTGGCATTATTGAGTGTGGTCAGTTTGGCGATTTCCCTGTCTATTCAGGGGCTTTTATCCAATGTGGCCGGGGGATTGACCATCCTTTTTACCCGTCCCTTTGCCGTTGGCGACTATATCGAGCTGGACAGCCTGTCCGGTAAAGTCACACAGACCGGACTTATATACACTCAGCTTCTGACTCCGGAGAATAAAACGGTTTTCCTTCCAAACAGCCAGGTTTCAGAAGGACGAATCATTAATTATACTTCCCAGACTCAGCGGCGTATTGAAATTTTTGTTGGCGCTTCCTACAATGCTCCTGTGGAAGATGTAAAAGAGGCCCTTCATGAAGCCATTCGCGCTTTTCCTGATTTAATTCAGGAACCATTACCTGCCGTCCATGTACGTGACTATCAGGACAGTTCCATCCAGTATGTCATCCATGCCTGGGTGCCTACGGAATCATACTGGGATGCTTACTATACATTGATGGAAGAAATCAAAAAATCCTTTGACCGGCATCATATGGCCATGGATTACCCGCATATGAATATTCACATGATAGGAGACGAGAATAATGGATGAACCCAAAAAGCAGCCGAAGCGCAAAAAACGTTTCGAGTCTAATAATACTTACTTTACCATCAGTATTTACGCAATTGCAACTTTTGCCATCTGCCTGCTGATCTTCCGATTTACGAATAACTGGCAGTCCACGAAAAGCCAGATTGGTCAGATACTGTCCGTCTTTTCACCTTTTCTGCTTGCATTTTTAATTGCTTATTTTATTAATCCGATGGTAAAACACATTGATAATTTTCTTTTCCAGAGAACTCTCAAACATAAATTTGAGCGTGGACATCTGCTGCTCTCCATGATTCTGGCCTATGTGATTGCCATCGGTGCGATCATCCTCGTATTTATCTTTATTGTACCTCAGATTATAACCAGCATCAGCCAGCTTATCCGGATTTCCCCAACGCTTTATCAAAATGCGCTGGATATGCTCTACTCTCTGGATGAACGCTTTCCATCTCTGGATTTATCCTTTATCTACCAGACAGCGGAAGACGTCATGCCGGATTTATTTAACTTTTTCCGTACATTCATGTCGGAAACAGTCCTTCCATTTTTATACAGCGCCGGCCTTTCGATCATCAGCTGGTTTATCAACATTATACTGGCCTTTGTCATCTCCTGCTATCTGTTATTCAGCAAGCAGAAGCTGATTAAATCATTAAAACGGGTAGCTTATGCCATTTTCCCGGAAGACATCTGCCTCACTCTGTTTGATACTTTAAAAGACTGTAATCAGATTTTCAGCCAGTACATCATCGGAAAGACTCTGGATTCCACCATCATCGGTATCCTCTGTCTCGCCTGTATGACCATTTTAAGACTGCCTTATGCACTGATCATCAGCTTAATTGTCGGAATCACCAATATGATTCCCTACTTCGGGCCATTTATCGGAGCCATTCCGGGTATATTGATTTTGCTCATTATCAGCCCAAAATCTTCTCTGATTTTTGCTGTTTTGATTCTGGCAATTCAGCAGTTGGACGGTTCTGTCATCGGACCAAAGATTCTCGGAAAATCCACCGGCCTCCAGCCGATTTCCATTATCTTTGCCATTACTGTCGGCGGTGCCCTCGCCGGGCCTCTTGGAATGTTCCTCGGCGTTCCGATTGTCGCAGTCCTTACCTTCCTTATCAATAAGCTGTTAAATTACATTCTTAAAAAGAAGCATATTGAACCGGATTTAAGCAACACAAAAGATTACCAGACTTCCGAAATGCTGGCAGACGACCCATTTATCGACGAATTTGAAGAATCAAATCCGAACGACTAACCGCAATAGAAAAGCGTACACTTCAAAACTAAAGTGTACGCTCATTTTCTTTTTTCTGCTTTTCTTCCAGACGCTTCCTGCGAAGCTGTTCATAATTTTTTCGTCTCCGACGCCGGTGCATCATCTGTAAAAATAAACTGAACAGCAGAATGAGAATAAGTATCACTGCTGCGCAAACAGCCACCCATACAGGTGATATCTCCATCCGGCTCAACCGCCCATAGAGAGAATTTGCCGCCGCATTGACCGAATCTTTCGCTGAAGCCGGCGTCTGCTGCTGTTTTTCCTCAAGCATTGCCATCAGGCGCTCATTGGACATGACGGCATTTAAAGAAAGTGTCGTGCCCGAGGTCAGTTTCGGCAAAACCATATATACAGGAACGCTGCCCATACAGCGTTCACCGTCGTAATATTCCACCGTCCCGCACTGGCCCGTATAGGAGTCATAAGGCGGAACTCCCAAAACCACTCTATCCGACGGTACAAAGGTTTCTGTCAGCTCGGTCAGTGAGCCATCCACTCTCACATCCACTAATGCTCCCGGATTCAAAAAGAAATTCCAGCTATTCAGCCGATAATTAAAATTCCACACATCCTCAGAATCAGCAAACTCCGCTTTGAGCCGAAGTGTCAAATCTGTCTGATCTGTGACAGAAATCTTTGTGTATGTATTAAAACAATAATCCAGCGCCTGAATCGTATCCGTATAATGATGCCAGTTCTGCGCTTTCATCGTCACACAGACAAGCCGCAGACCATTCCTCTCGGCATAGGTGACCAGCGTGCTTCCCGCCTCCGAAGTAAACCCGGTCTTTCCGCCCAGACATCCTTCGTAAGTATATTCCGAATCCATAAACATCTTATGCTGTTGGATCAACTCTATCGGTTCTTCTTTTTTATTTGTTTTCTCAATGACATATACCGGTTCCTGAAGCAACGACCGGAATTTTTCATTTGTATATGCCAGCCGGGCAATCTGTGCCATGTCATAGGCCGTTGTATAGTGATTGTTGTCGTGCAGGCCATTCGGATTGGTAAAATGGGTATTCTTACATCCGATATCCGCCGCTGTCTTATTCATCAACTCAGCAAAGGCAGGAACCGAACCGGATACGGCCTCTGCCAATCCGCAGGCAACCTCATTGGCCGAAACCATCATCAGCGCATGAAGCGCCTGGTCTACAGAAAGGACTTCGCCTTCCTCCATTCCGATATTCATATCCAACCATATATCAATGCCGTCCAAAGCCTCTTTCGTGAATGTAATTTCTCCGTTTAAATCCAGATATGTGCAGGCCAGGTACCCGGTAAGGACTTTCGTTATACTGGCCGGATACAATCTTCGGTTCATATTTTTACTATAAAGGACTGCGCCCGTATCCATGTCAATAACCGCAACGCCTTCCGAATATAAGACGATATCTTCCGTTGAGACCTCATCATCCGGCTTAATTTCCGGCGGTGCCTCCGTCTCCGTCTCTGGTTCCGACGTCACCTCCGACGACTCTCCTTCCGTGTAAATTTCTTCCTCCGCATAAACCGGAAAAGCCAAAGACAGACTCAGAATGCCAATCATGAACAGCGTAAATAATCGCTTCATCTAATTCTCCTTTACCTGAAAATTTACATTACATTATATAGTAAACGAAAGTAGCAAAAAAGTCAATTTTATGATATATTCTTACGGAGAAGGAGTTGATACGTACATGCGTTTACGAAATGTAAAAGGCTCACGGGAAACCATTGCAGCCAATCCCCTGGTCATCCGTGATATTACAGAGAAAAAAGGACAATGGCATGAGGTCTTTGGAAATTTGAAGTCTCTTTATATAGAAATCGGTATGGGAAAAGGCCAGTTTATTCTGGAAATGGCCCGAAGGAACCCGGACAAAAATTTTATCGGCATTGAAAAATATTCCAGTGTTCTTGTCCGCGCCCTGGAAAAATGTGAAACCTTTGAAGGTGATAACCTTCGTTTCATCCGTATGGATGCGGAAGAGATCACCGACGTTTTCGCCGAACATGAAGTTGACGGCATCTACCTGAACTTTTCCGATCCATGGCCTAAGGACCGCCACGCGAAACGCCGTCTGACCTATCGGGACTACTGGCGCCGCTACAATGAGATTCTTAGACCGGAAGGCGAGGTCGTCTTCAAGACCGACAACCGGCCGCTTTTTGATTTTTCTCTGGAAGAAGTTCAGGCCGCCGGTTGGGAATTAACTCATGTTACCTATGACCTGCATCATAGTCCGGCCGTCGAAGGCAATGTGATGACCGAATACGAAGCCAAATTTTCTGCCCTTGGAAATCCCATCCACCGGCTGATTGCCCGCCGATGACACACTGGCGGCATCTTCGCATATAATGATTAATAATATCTTTAAGGCCGACTTATTTTGAAAAATCAAAAAAATATAAATAAAAAGTTATCCAGTCTCTGTTACGACCATAAGGCTCTGGACCGCTGTTGTATCCAGTGCCACAAATCATGGAAAGAGGTCTGTCAATTTATTTTAAATATCGGCAGAAAAAAAGATTGTTGATATCCACCACAGACCAGAATACCCGCATGATATGTAAAACGGCTCCGAGATTTAATAATCCCGGAGCCGTCTGACATTCACGACCGCCACTGCCATATTGACGGCCAATTGTACTAATCATATCCCCCATACCATTCTATCTCCTTTTCAGACCAGCTCTTTCCAGTATAGTTTTAACATGATCAGCGCTGTTATAAAGGCAAGTATTTCAGCTAATGGACTGGCCCATAACACACCTTCCACACCTAATACCATCGGCAGTAATAACGTCGGAACAACAAGGAATAATATCTGCCTTGCCAAAGATAAAATAGTAGCCTGAAGCGGTTTTCCGATGGACTGGAAAAGTATACGTGTAATCATCTGCAGTCCATTGACCGGTATAACCAAAAGATAAATTTTAAAACATTTAACCGCAAATTCATTATACAAATCCGATTCGGAACCGAACAGCCGTATAATACTCATCGGTGCAAACTGGAAAACTAAAAATGCCAAAATTAAAAATGCCGTAGCGACCGTCAATACAATATAGAATGTTTTCTTTACCCGTTCTCTTTGACCGCTGCCATAATTATAACCGAAAATAGGCTGTACGCCCGTCGACAATCCCTGTACAAACGCAGTAACGATCATATTTACTTTCATAACAATTCCGAGTGTGGTCAGGGGAATGTCCGCACCATAGATGGATTTTGCACCATAATAGACCAGCATATTATTCGAGACAGCCATAACAATCACTATCGAAATCTGAGTAATAAAACTGGAAGTTCCCATCATACATATCTTACAAACCATCTTTCTATCCAGAGAAAAACAGGATTTATTCAGTTTAACACTTTTAAACTTCCGGATATAGGAAATACATACAATAGCATTTAATACCTGTCCAATGACTGTTGCCCATGCAGCACCCTTTACTCCCCAATGGAAAACAAAAATAAAAACAGGATCCAGAATAATATTGGCAGCACATCCAAGCAGCAATCCGAACATGCTGTACTTCGGACTGCCGTCCGCTCGTATGGTTCCCGACATACCCGAATCAATCGTAAAGAATAGTACGCCGCATGAAATAATTCTTCCGTAATCTAAGGCATAGGGCAGATTGTCTTCCGTTGCCCCGAATAACATACACAAGGGTTCCAGAAAAATATTGAACAGGATGGTCAAAGCAATACCGATGATAAACAGCATGCAAATAGCATTTCCCACACCTTTTGCAGCTGATTTTTCATCCTTTTCACCAAGTTTCAGGCTTAAATAGGACGCGGACCCCTGGTCTATGAGCAAAGACAGAGCCATTGTCAAAACTGTTAACGGCATGATGACACTGGTCGCGCCGTTGCCGAGATAACCAACACCCTGGCCAATAAATATCTGGTCAACAATATTATATAAAGCGTTGACCACCTGGGAAATGACACTTGGAACAGCATATGCTATTACCAGTTTCCCAATTCTTTCTGTTCCCAGAGGATTTCCCCTTTCAACTGTATTTACTGCAGTCATAATTAACCTCCTTCAATCTTTTATACTCAAACACGATAAACCCTATTAGAATAAACGAGTCAAGAGTAAAAGCTGAAAAAAGTATTCGTCGCCTGTATTTACAAACCGTATCGACTTCGTTATAATAATAAAATTAATGATCAGGAGAAAAATATGAAAGACTATATGACTATCAGCGAATTTGCCAGTTTAAGAAACGTAAACATTAACTCCATACGCTATTATGAAAAGCAAAAAATTTTAATACCTGCATGGATAGACCCTCAGACAAAATACCGTTACTACCTGCCGGAGCAGCTCGGTATACTGGATGCTATTCTCCTTTGTATCCGGCTCAACATACCCTTGAAGGAACTGAAAAGCTACATTGATTCTAACGGAAATCTTGATAAGAAGGGACTTTTAGAAAAGGGAAAAGCCGTGATGCAGGCAAAAATTGATGCCATGCAGACGGGTATTGCAATTACTCAATTTAATTTAGACAGCATTGAACAAAATAAAATATATAGTAAACAAAAAGGAATCTATACCCGGGAAATTGAAGAACGCTTTTTAATTGAAGCGCCAATTGCAGGAAAGTTAGGTGATTTTATACAAAAAGAAAAAATGGCTATGGATTTATTCCACAAAGCCCAGGCACAGAATATGGCTCCTGTATTTCCTGCCGGAATTTTAATTCACTATGATTCCACACCCGTATCCTATTCTTTCTTTTTCCGGGTTCTGAATCCTCCAAAAGAAAATGGGCAGATTATCAAAATTCCCAGGGCTATTTTCCATTGCCTGCAGGCAGAATTAACACAAGAAACCAATGTAGATAAAATTATAGAAGAAAATTTTCAAATACAAGACCAGGGCACGGTCATCATATCAAATATGATATTGGACAAATCCCATTTCGACAGCAGACACAGTGAAATTCAGGTCCCTCAAACCACCTTTGATTAAAAAAAGTGCCGCATTCCGCGGCACTTTAAGGTACGATTAATTTTATAGCCTTCGGTATGACGGAAAGCTCCACCGGAAGCTTTCCAAAAACCTGACCATCATAATCAACAACAATATCCGTATCACTTGCCGATTCAATCCGAATCCGCTCCGTTCTGAAATGACGCACCTTTGGGTGCTTCACCATCTTTTTCGTCAGTGCCTGTATACCTAAGCCCGGCATCTGACCCAAATCCATCTTTTTTACGATCATGACATCCAGGGTCCCGTCATCCGGATCCTTTTCCGGAAGCCCCCGGTACATTCCAAAACCGGCACAGGTATTCAACACCATAAAACTGATGACTTCCCTTTCTCCCCGAAACTGCATCGAATCAAACCGAACCTTTAAGGTTTCCACGCCCTTCTTTGAGAAATCCAGGGCTCCTTCCATATAATAGGCCAGCTTTCCAAGCACCGCCTTTGACTCCTGAGAAACTCTATCCCCCACATTGGAACCAAAACCGCCGCTGACCCGATTGATAAAATAACGCTCGTTAATCCTGCCCACATCAATACACCGGATTTTAAATTCCATAATCATCTTACAGAAAGCCTCCGGCGTCTGAGGCGGTTTTGCATACTGAGCAAAATCATTCGCTGTCCCCACGGAAATAACCGCTAAAGGCGTCTCACTGCCGCCCTCCATCAAACCGTTGACCACATCATTTAATGTGCCGTCACCGCCAACGGATACGACAAAGTCATACTCGCCCTTTTGTATATTTCTCGCTTCTGAAAGTGCATCCCCCTCTTGTTTCGTGTAAACCACATCTACCTGATTTACCACCTGATTCAATACAAGGCAGCCGACCACACTTTCAATACTTTTTAAAAAATTCTGTTTTCCGGATGAAGGATTAATAATAAACTTAGCCTTCATGCGTTCCCTCCCTGTGCCTTTTTTCCTGGCGCTTCTGGCGCAGCTCCTCTTTCATATCCGCAATCCCGGTCGCTCCCGCCGCATCAATCTGACGCAGTGTCTTAACAACAAAAAATCTATCCTCATCGGTCTTTTTCAGGCGAATCTTCCCACGGATATATCCATGTTCCGCACATTCAGCCAGACAATAATAAGCCCTGTTCTTTCCCGAAAACCAACGAATACGTTTCAGCGCCGGCTTACCGCATCGATAACACCGGGTCGTGCGCACTTCCCTGTCGGACATGGCCGCCTCTTTGCTCTCAAATTCCTTTGAAATATACTTTGAATAATCCTCATACACCAGTTTGATTTCCTGCTTCCGGCTCTTTGGATTCTGATAATAATCCACCGTATACCATTTTGCCACTTCTTTTTTATCCATTGCGGCAAATATCTCTGCTGTATATTCGGCATCGTTGATTGCCCGATGAAACTCTCCTTTATGTCTGAGCTTCAGAAAATCCACCGCATATTCCAGAGACACCGCACTGCTCTCATGATTATAAAACCGGCAAAACAGCTTTTGTACATTATAATATTTAATCGGACCGACAAGCAAATCTTCCAGATGATGAAACTTCATATTTCTCTGGAGTTCCAACAGATCAAGATTCCCCCAGGTACAGAACATATAGTCCTCACCGCACCAAAGCATAAAATCGACCAGTACTTTTGGGAACACAGTCCCCCGGTTTAAATCCTTCTCCGTAATGCCCGTCAGATTTTTTGTTACATGGTGCATCTTCCTGTAGACCTTCGGTTTGATCACTTCACTGAACCGGTCAATCTCCCGTCCCTCTTCATCCAGCTTTACCGCTCCTATTTCAATAATTTCAAACGGAAGACGTTTGTTTGAAGCATTTTTACCGTATGGGGACTGGTTCCATTCAAAATCCACGACAACATATTCCATAACTAACTGTCTCACTCTCTCCGTTACATTCCTTATCATTATATCATATGTCTTTTATAACTGCGAGGATTTCTTTAAGGATGTAATTTCCTATAACATAAAAACCGGGCGTCTTTCAAGGACGCCCGGAGAAAGCAGGAAGGTATATTATAAAGCTATCAATAAAGCTATCAGCCTTCAATAGATATATATTTCTGTTCTTCGATCTTAGCCGGTTCTGTTTTCGGCACAGTCAATTTCAAAATACCATCTTCAAATTTTGCGTGAATATCCTCCTGACGGACATTCTCACCAACATAAAATGTTCTGGAACACTGACCGGAATAACGCTCACGTCGGATGTATTTTCCATCGCCGTCATTTGCATTATTTTCTTCATTCTTCACAGCTGTAATCGTAAGATATCCTTTATCAAGTTTCGCTGAAACATCTTCTTTTTTATATCCCGGGAGTTCCATATCGACTTCATAAACTCCATCGGCTTCTTTCACATCAGTTTTCATCACTCCCGTTCTATACTCATTCAGCATACGTCCGGAATCACCAAAGAAATCTCTTCCGAATGGGAAATCCATCATCTCATCAAATAAACTGTTATTAAAAATACTAGGCATTAACATAAGTCATTCCTCCATTCGATTGTTTTATATGTTTTACTTGTTATAGTTGTAATATAACAGATATTAATCTATGTGTCAACCCCTTTTTCAAAAAAAATTGAGAGACATCTACAGTTCGTATGTGTCTCTCAGTTAAATTAAATTTATTATTGACCTTTAATCTGATTCGCCGTAACAGCCACCGAATGAGGAATCGGTTTCCAGTGAATCTTTGCAAACAATGCCACAATGGATATCGGCAAATAAGTAAACATAAATAATGGGAATGTAAATAAATAAAATATTTTCTTCTGGGTATTACAATAAATCTTTTTCCACTCCGTCAATGTTGTTATCAATCCCATAACGAAGAATGAAACATAGGAAGCGACCACCGAATAAAGTGCCAGCGACGTCAGCGAATCCATTAATACTTTAGAACTTGTATCTTCCGCAACAACAACACCCAGGCAGGCCAGAATAATCAGTACGGTCACCAAAAGCCCCGGAAGCAATGTCATAAACATATCATAACAGGAGAATTTAAACTCCATAAATATCCTTTTTGCCAAATCTTTCCAATATCGGAAAAATACCTGGTAAAATCCTTTTGACCACCGCAGTCTCTGATTCCATGAATCAATAAATCGTACCGGCTGCTCATCATAAAACATGGCATCGGCACAATATCCGATCTTATCACCCCGGATAATATTTTCCGTTGAAAACTGAATATCCTCCGTCAGAAGGAAACAGTTCCATCCGCCATTCCGTTTAATGATATCTTTATGCACAAGGAAGCCTGTCCCCGAAACCACACAGCTTGCTCCGAGAATCATTCGGGCATTATTCAAATATCTGGCTTCTCTTAAAAACCATAATCCATAGCCGGAAGTAATCCAGTTATCACTATAATTTTTTGAATTCCGATAACTGGTGACCAGAGAATATCCGTTGTCAAATACCGTATTCATCTGGCTGATATAATCTTTTTCCAGAATATTATCCGCATCAAATACAAAATAGCCTTCGTAATAGTCCGGTCCGTACTGCTGCTTGATCATCCCGAGCAGATAGTTTAAAGCATATCCTTTTCCCTTTTGCCGCTCGTCAAATCTTTCAAAAACAATCGCTCCCGCCTTCCGGGCGACAACCGCCGTATCATCCGTACAATTGTCCGCTACAACAAATATATCCACAAGTTCCGACGAGTAATCCTGGTTCTTTATACTTTCAATGAGATTTGCAATAACAGCTCTTTCATTCCGTGCCGATATCAATACGGCGTATCGATGAAAATTTTCAGCAATGAACCGTTTAGGTTTGCAAAAAAGGCCAACAAGCAAATACAATGTCTGATACAAATATAAAAGAACAAATATCCGAAGTATACATACAATAATAATATCCAACGTATTTCCCATATACATCACCTTTCTGTTCCAATGTCCACATATACTAACATAGTATATCACCTTCTATACATTTGTCTATGTGATAAAGCCTGAATAATTCTTACATTTTTCCTACAAATTCCGTCAATTTATTTAATTTTAAAACATTTTCTTTAACAAACTATCATGATAATACTTGAAGTTTTGTAATCATTTGTGTTAATATAGGAGTTACCCTTTACATATAAGACTATACATTTAAGGAGGATATCATGGCCGTTTTAAAACCTTTTGCTGCAGTCCGGCCCGTACCATCTCTGGCCAGCCAGGTTGCCGCATTACCTTATGATGTAATGAATACGGAAGAAGCACGAAAGCTTGTTCAAAATAATCCTTATTCTTTTCTTCATGTGGACAAAGCAGAAATCAATTTTGATACCTCCGTCAATCCCTATGATGACCAGGTATATAGAAAAGCCGCGGACACACTGAATCAGATGCGCTCCAACGGCATTTACATTCAGGATTCAAAACCCTGTCTTTATATTTATCGCGAAATTATGTACGGACGTGTACAAACGGGAATTGTCGGCTGTGTCTCCATCGACGACTACGCCGACGGAACAATTAAAAAACATGAGATGACCCGCGCAGACAAAGAAGCGGATCGAATCCGTCATGTGGATACCTGCGATGCCAATACCGGCCCGATCTTCCTGACCTATCGTGCCCGTCAGAATGTGACACGGGCGATGAAATACTGGATGGACAGCTATCAGCCGATATATGATTTTACAGCAACAGACGGCGTCCGCCACACGGTCTGGGTGATAGATGATGAGAAAACAATTCTTGGATTTCAAAAAGAATTTAAAAATATTCCATACTTATATATTGCCGACGGCCACCATCGGGCAGCTTCGGCCTTCCACGTAGGTATGAAACGCAGAGAGGAATATCCGGACTACACCGGCGATGAAGAATTTAACTATTTTCTTGCCGTCCTTTTCCCGGATGAACAGCTTCATATATGGCCATACAACCGCTACGTTCACGACTTAAACGGCATGACCAATGCCCGGTTTCTGGAAAAACTCGAAAAAGACTTTGAATTATTCCCAGTAAACGGACGTTATGAACCAACGAAAAAGCATCAGGCCGGCATGTATCTGGACGGCCGGTGGTACAGCCTGACTTTTAAGGATGGCAGCTTCAATGAAGAAAATCCCGTTGAACAGCTGGACGTCTCCATTCTCCAAAACAATCTTCTGGGACCGATTTTAAATATTGACGACCCGCGCACAAGTACCCGTATTGACTTTGTGGGCGGCATCCGCGGTCTCCCTGAACTGGAACGACTTGTCAATGAGGGACACGGCGTTGCTTTTGCCCTTTATCCGACCACTCTGGATGATTTAATGGATATCGCCGACTCCGGCTGTATTATGCCGCCGAAATCCACCTGGTTTGAGCCAAAGCTCCGAAGCGGTCTTTTTATTCATACCTTATCGCGCGAAGCCTGACGGAGCGCGCCCATGCGTAGCATTAACATACGGTATACCTGAAAAGGTATACCTGTCGCGCGGAGCCTGACGGAGCGCGCCCGCAGGAAATAAAAAAGGATATCTCCAAAAGCCTTTCTTTAAAGAAGGCATCCTGGGAGATATCCTTTTTTTACTCACGATTTAACGACTATAAAACACATTTTATCAGATCCGACACAAAGCTGTCGGCCGGAACCTGACATATATTTTCCGGCGTATCCAGCTGAATGGCCTTTCCGCCCTCCATCACCATGACCCGGTCGCCCAGTTTCATCGCTTCCCGAATATCATGGGTGATAAAAATAATCGTCAATTCCAGTTCTTTTTGTAATCTTAAAATTTCATCCTGCATGGTCTGCCGGGTAATTTCATCCAAAGCTCCGAACGGTTCATCCATAAGAAGAATCTTTGGATTCGCTGCCAAAGCCCGGGCAATCCCTACCCGCTGCTGCTGGCCACCGGACAGCTCCGACGGATACCGCTGCAGCTTTTCTTCTTCCAATCCCACCAGCTTTAAAAGCTTTAACGCCAGTTCATGGTTTTCTTTTTTATTTTTCTTTCCGCTGATTACAGGAACATAGGTGATATTTTTTTCCACTGTCATATGTGGGAATAATCCCCGGTTTTGAATGACATAACCAATCCGCCGCCGAAGAGAAATAATATCCGTTTCGGCAATATTCTTCCCCTCGACATACACTTTTCCCGTATCCGGCGTTAAAAGCCCGTTCATCAGCTTCAGCATCGTTGTTTTGCCGCAGCCGGACCGTCCGATCACTGTAAGGAATTCTCCTTCCTTCACAGAAAGATTAAAATCCTTCAGTATTTCCTGCCCATCAAAACTTTTTTTCACATGTTCCAGTGTAATGATATCCATCCGATTACTCTCCAATTATTCTGCAATGATTCCCTTAGAAACTAAAAATTCTCTCGCAACATCGGCTTCATTTTTTCCTTCCACTTCAACCTGATAGTTGAGTCCAGCCATCTCTTTATCTGTCAAAATGCCATCCATTTTCATAAGCGCATCTTCCAGACCCGGATATTTTTCCAGAGAATCCTTTCTCACAACCGTTGAACAGAAATAATTCACCTGTAAGTGCTTATCATCTTCCAGGACGACCACATCATCCCGACCAAGCTGCGCATCTGTGGTAAACCCATTTGTTACATCAATCTCTCCGTTCTCCATTGCCTGATATTTCAGACCAATATCGATATCCCGAACGTCCTTAAAGTTCAATCCATAGGTTTCTTTCAGCAGAACAAAACCGTCTTCTCGCTCGATATAATCCGGATTGCCGCCGAAAACAAGCTGATCAGATACAGCCGCCAGATCGGAGGTTGTCTTTAATTGATATTCATCAGCCACATCTTTTCGAACTGCTACGGCATAGGTATTGTTAAAACCATAGAGTCCGACCCATGTCATATTGAAATTTTCCTCATATTCTTCTTTCAATTTTTCAAACATTTCATCATCACTGATTCCGGCGGTATCATGATCAAGAACCATCACCCATCCGCTGGATGTATATTCCGGATAAAGGTCAAAATCGCCTTTGACCATAGCCGGTTGAATATTACTTGTACCACCGCCGATACCCTTTGTGATTTCCACACTGTAATCGGTACTGTCCTCGATAACAAGCTTTAGCATTTCCCCGAGAATGAACTGTTCGGTCATCGGCTTCGTTGCGATTTTTATAGTTCCCTCTGATGTTTCTTCTTTAGCTGCTTTACTTTCCTGAACCGTCTCAGTTCCTGTGTTTTCCGGCGCTTTCGTACTTTCCGTCTTGCCGCCGCATCCTGTAATAGCTGTGGTCATCATCATTACTGCTGCCAGTCCTCCTGCTATTTTTCTCAATTTCATATTAAACGCTTCCTTTCCTCTTAATTCTTTTTTCCAGTAATCCGATCAGTAAATCACTGACTAACGCTAACAATGCAATTAAAAAACTTCCTCCAAAGGTTAATGCCGCATTATAGAGGGTAATGCCTCTGTAAATTGCCACGCCAAGTCCTCCCGCACCGATAAAGGATGCGATGGCCGCTACGGAAATCGTCATAACGACCATATTCCGAATCCCGGCAATGATAACGCCCAGGGCCAGCGGCAATTTAATCTTCATCATAATCTGGAAATCGGTGCTTCCCATACCTCGGGCCGCCGTAATGATATCCTCGTCTACACCTTTAATTCCGGTGTAAGTATTGCGGACCATTGGCATGATACCATAAATGGTCAGGGCCACCACCGCTGTTTTATTGCCAATCCCTATAAAGGGAATCAGCATACCAAGCAGAGAAATTGACGGAATTGTATAAAACACATTGGCAATGCCAAGAATAATCGGCGCCACCCGGCTGTGCTCCGCGATCCACATGCCTATCAAAAGCCCGATAACCCCCGCAAAAAGGATGGCAATAGCTGACAAAGTTATATGCTGTATGATCAACTCCCCAAACCATTCTTTTCTCTCGATGTATATTTGAATGACCTCTTCCAACAGTTCCAAACCTGTTCCTCCTACATTTAATATGCCTTCAATTCCTTCCACAGTTGATTATAAAAGCTTTCAATCTCTGACCCCAAATATTTATATACCTCACATTTTTCCAGAGTACTCTCCTCCGGGAAAATGGTATAGTCCTCCTTTGTCTCCGCATCCAGAGATTCATACAGGGCCTTATTCGGAGTGCCGTAATATACATAATCAAAATTTATCCGGGCAATATCCTCCCGGTTCATAAAATCAATAAACTTCTGGGCATTCTCCTGATGTTTACAGGAATCAGGAATCATCCAGCAATCAAACCATATGTTGGAGCCTTCCTCCGGCACCACGTAATCCAGATTTTCATTGGCCTCCATGGCTGCAGTCGCATCGCCGGAATAAATCACAGCCAGGGCCGCATCACCGGCAATCATGGCATCTCTGGACTCATCCACCATATAAGCCATCACCAGTTTTTTCTGTTCCATAAGCAGGTCCTGTGCTTCCCGAAGTTCCTCTTCATCTGTCGTATTTAAGGACTTACCTTTCCACTTTAATGGAACTTCAAAGGCGTCCCGCATACTGTTTTCCATAATAATCTGATTCGCATACTTTTCATCCCAGAGAATATCCCAACTGTCAACTTCCTCATCCACCATCTCCGTATTATAAAGAATGCCCACCGTTCCCCAGAAATAGGGAACCGCATATTCATTCTCCGCATCGAAGGCCTGACAGAACTCCAGATAGGTCGGGTCCAGATTATCATAGTATTCCATAGAAGCTTTATCTATCTTCTTTGCTTCTCCATTACGAATCATTTTTTCGACCATATAATCGGACGTACAGATTAAATCATAGGGAATATTTCCGGACTGATACTTCGTATACATATCCTCCGGCGTCACATACTGCTCATACTCCACGTGAATTCCTGTCTCCTTCTCAAACATCTCAATCGTGGTAAAATCGATATAATCGCCATAGTTAAAAACAACCAGCGTATTTCCTGAATCAACTGTAATTTCATTATCCGAACTGCCGCAGCCGCTCAGCATTACCGCGCCGACGGCCATCAGGCACATATATACTTTAAACTTTTTCACCGCATTCTCCCTTCTATCCCCGCGTTTCCTGAACCTGTCTTGCCGATATCCGGTTGGCAATCCAAAGTACGATGAGAATCAACAGGAATAAAATCGTCGACAGCGCATACATTTTCGGATTGATACCACGGCGCACCTGCTGATAAATCATGGTGGATATGGTATTCATTCCGGCGCCCTTTGTAAAATAAGTAATCACAAAGTCATCCAGAGAAATAGTAAATGCCAGTAAGAATCCTGAAAAAATTCCCGGCATAATATCCGGCAGAACAATCTTTAAAAAAGCATAGACCGGAGACGCTCCCAAATCCAAAGCCGCTTCATAAGTACTCACGCTTGTCTGCTGAAGTTTCGGCATGACATTTAAAATGACATAAGGCACTCCCAAGGTGATATGAGCGGCCAGCATAGAAAAATACCCCAGATTCCAGAAACGTCCGAAAAGGAGCATGATCGCAATACCCGTGACAACATCCGCATTCAGCATCGGAATATTGCTAACCGTCATAAACACCTGCTGCTTTTTCTGTCCCATGACCGTGATCCCAATACTGGCCAGCGTTCCAAGGAGCACAGCTACAACTGCCGCTGCCGTTGTCAGCATTAAAGATGTCCGAACTGCTTCAATAACTGCTTCATCCTGAAATAATTCGATATACCACTGAAAGGTAAATCCACCCCAAACTCTTCGTGATTTCGAAGCATTAAAGGAGCAGACAATAAGAATTGCAATCGGCGCATACAGTAAAAAGAGGACAAGCCCCACATAGCATTTTTCAATCCATCGTTTTACCATATCATCTGTCCCTCCCCTTCAGCGTCGTTTTTATTCATGACCGCCATACTGATAAAAATGAAGACCATCAGCACGATTGAAAGTCCGGAGCCCAGGTGCCAATTGTTAGTCAAAGAAAACTCCTGTTCAATGACATTTCCAATGAGCAGAATCTTTGAACCACCCAAAATATCGGCAATCGCAAATTCAGAAATGCTCGGTACGAATACCATAATAATTCCGCTGATAACGCCAGGCATGGATAACGGCAATATAATCTTTCTGAAAATCAACTGATTTCCGGCGCCCAAATCGGCCGCTGCATGAATCAAGTCCCTGTCGATCTTACACATGGCATTGTAAATCGGCAGAATCATAAACGGTAAATAATCATAAGTCATTCCGATAAGAATCGCTGTCCGCGTATAGAGCAGATGTTGGGACGGCAGTCCGAAAAAGTTCAGTATACCATTTAAAATACCTGTATTCGCTAAAATCATCTGCAGCGCCAGAACACGCAGCAAAAAGTTAATCCACATCGGAAGAATAAATAACATAATAATGATGCCCTTCTTACTTCCCTGATTTTTACTCAATATATAGGCCAGAGGATAAGCAATGAGCAGACTGATGCACGTACTGCCAAAGGCAATCAATAAAGACTGTCCAAGCGCTTTATAGTGAATCGGATCTCCAATGGCCAGCAGATTTTCCAAAGTAAAACCGCATCCGGAGAAGTCAGACCATAATAAATAATCATCAATAAAGGCAGTATAATAAATCCTACGGCCCAAATCAAATAAGGCCCCGCCAAAAGTTTTCGTTTATTCATCAGGCGTCACAGCTTTCTCATCCTCGGATTCCGGTTTATTCATAATCTGAATATTAAACGGATCTACCCGAAGGCTTACCGGAGTGCCTACCGTATGAGCCACCGTACTCTGCACCAGCCACTCGAAACCATTTGCCATAACTTCCATCTCATAGTGAACCCCTTTAAAGATTAAATGGCTCACCACGCCGTCCATGGAACCCTCGCCCGGATTCCCCAGAATAATATCTTCCGGCCGAATGACCACATCCACCGGTTTATAATTTCCAAAGCCCTTATCCACACAGGCAAACTTCACGCCAAGAATCTCAACCAGTTCATCCCGAACCATTAATCCGTCGATAATATTACTGTCACCAATAAAATCCGCCACAAAAGCATTCTCCGGCTCATTATAAATATCTTCCGGAGTACCAATCTGCTGGATATAGCCCTGATTCATGACAGCAATGGTGTCTGACATGGTAAGGGCTTCTTCCTGGTCGTGGGTAACATAGATAAAAGTAATGCCAAGTTCATTTTTCAGACGAATCAGTTCGTACTGCATGTCCTGACGCATTTTTAAATCCAGTGCGCCCAAAGGCTCGTCTAAAAGGAGCACCTTTGGTTCATTTACAATGGCACGGGCAATGGCAATACGCTGCTGCTGGCCACCGCTTAAGGAATCAATGCTGCGGTTTTCATAACCGTCTAAGTTTACAAGCTTTAAGGCATATTTGATTTTATCCTGAATATAAGCCTTGCTTTTTTTACTGATTTTTAAACCAAAAGCAATATTATCTGCAATGCTCATATGGGTAAAAAGTGCGTATTTCTGGAATACGGTATTTAATTTACGCTCATTTGGCGGAAGAGAAGTAATATCTTTTCCATCAAAAATAATACGTCCGGTGTCCGGTGTCTCAAAACCACCGATAAGACGCAGGGTAGTAGTCTTTCCACAGCCGGAAGGTCCCAGCAGTGTTAAGAATTCGTTTTCCTTTACATAAAGATTTAAGTCATCCAAAATCATATTTCCGTCATAAGTTTTGGTAATATTTTCTAATTGTATTAATTTCTTGCCCATCATAACCTCCTAAAAACTTGGCGGGTTTGTAACCCAGATAAGAACGGCATCTTTCCTGCCGGTATTTTCGATATGGTGCTTTTTATTGGACTTAAGATAAAAAGACTCCCCCTGTCTTGCAGTATAAGTACGGGTACCATATATGATTTTAATGGAGCCCTTAAGTACATAGCCGAATTCTT
>ERZ827423.1841-NODE-1841-length-19075-cov-2.707834_pt1 | contig 19075 bp, 17 predicted proteins | sample MGYA00519775_ERZ827423 | MGnify/ENA primary metagenome ERZ827423 (study PRJEB31778, sample SAMEA3449296) | human gut metagenome | biome: human gut; feature: human-associated habitat; material: faeces | place: United Kingdom | collected 2010/2012 ...
AGATTCATCATAGCTAGACCACTCATTGTCATTGACGAATGTTTTGGGCAAAATATTATTTACAATAGGTGCCCAAGCATCTGCAAATTTTGGATTCTGAATCATAGCCGTAAGGATCTGCTCCTGTGTTTCCGGCAGACTATAATCATCTGTTTTAAAAATATTCCAGTCATTTTCAGCAGTGACCTCCGCCCATGCTGTCGTCGGCAGCAGCCCTACCACCATAACCAGCGCAAGCAGGCTGCTGTATATTCGTTTTATCATAGTATTCCTCCTTTTTAGCTGAATCAATCACAGTTCTTCCCCTCGGATATCCTCCCTTCTTCAAAAAAAGTAAATAAAAAATCCACCGTACTGTTATTGTACGATGGATAAAAGGCAAAAGGCTATTAACCAAAAGTTAGGTTTTTTCTTCCAGTAATTGAAAGAGCTGTTTTCTCTTGCTATGGGTATCCCCTTCAATTTGTAGCTTGGAATAAATCTGATTGATATATTGCTTGACGCTCCCCTCGGAAAGGAACAGCTTTTCCGCAATTTCCCGATTCCGCAGACGGCTTGCCATCAGCTTCACGATTTCATATTCTCGTTCCGTCAGCGCGGCAAGGGATGCAGGACGATGCGTGGAAAGCTGCTTCTGCCGCTGTTCGGATGCCTTTCCAAGCCGTTGGATGCGTGCAAGAAGGGGCGTTTGCGGCAGCTTTTCAAGCGTTTTTTTGATATAGCGGTAATTTTCCACGAAGGGCAGAAGAAACTCATCGGGCTCTGCCTCCTGCAATGCCTGCAAAAGAAGCGCCTGCGCCTCCTCTGTTTTTCCGAGCATGGCATACGCCGCCGCGGTCTGTATCCGCAGATGCAGCGCCACCAAGGCATACTGTAGCCCTGCACAGGCGGCAAGCAATCCCTCGCTCCGCCCGATGACCTTTGCATAAGCACCCTGCGCCAGATAAACCTGATTTTCAACCATTTCTATCATGGGCTTGCCGGGAACAAGAATATTGACGGAGAAAAGCGTGTGCGTGCGGAAAATTTCGGGGATTTCCTCTGTTTCCCCCAGCAGGGCATAGTAATAGGCGGCAGTCGCATTGAAAATATTCAGCCATGCGATATTATGCTGCTTCAGAAGATACGCACGCCGTGCCGCGAAGGAAGCTCGTTCCTCTGTTTCGATGCAGAGGGAAAGCCGTCTTGCCAGAAAATCGCAGCAGAGGGCAATGTTTTCCTGTCCATTTCCTTCAATTTGGGCATACGCCTGCTCCAAAGCAATCTGCGAGTCTGTAAATTTTCCCTGTAGAAAATAGGCTTCGGCGGACATGATTTTTTCTGCCCCCTGTCCATGCCCATTCGTGATTTTGTAATAATGGGGCATACATTCCTCCATTTCGGCAAGCTCCTTTTTGAGTGCGCCGGGCTCTCTGTGATACATCATCAGAACCGAGGGCGAGCCAAATGACCAGCCGCCGACGTTCTGTATGCTGACGGCAGGACGGGACATCTGCTTGCTTGCGCTGCGGTGGAGCCTGCTCATAGCACTGATGTCATTATACATCAGGAAGCTGAGAATCAGGTCACATTCTCCCAGAAGGTTTCCCTTTTCCTGCTCCGGCAGCTCCGGATGCTCTGCGATAGCGGTCAGCAGAAGCTCCTTCATCCGCATCATTTCGGGAATCAGCCGCCAGTTGAACATACTGCGCATCAGCACGAGAATTGCGAGCGGATGCTCCTTCAGAATCGAAACGGGACACTCCTCGATTGCCTTCAGCACTGCTTTGGGCGACAGAGAGGAAAGCAGGATGCCTGCATCCTGCTCCACAATGCGAAGCAGAGCATCATAATTTCTGCCTTGCCGATACGCCGCCATGGCATGCAGATATTGGCGGTGCTCCTCATACCAGATACCAAAACGGCTGCGGTACACCGCTTGCTTTTCGGGCGGCAGCGTGTGAAAGGTGCGCTTTGCACATTCCTTCATCATGTGGTGAAAACGATAGACCTTCCCATCGGGCAGACGCTTCACAAAGGCATTTTGCTCCGTCAGTGTGGTCAGCAGCTTTTCTGTATGGGGAGTTTCTGTAATAAAGTGCGCCATTTCCAGCGTAAATTCATCCGCAAGCCCCATAACCGCGAGGAATTCTCTTGCATCCACAGGCAGGGGCGCAATCATTGCGGCGGTAAACATGGTGTAGATATCGGATTTACGGTTGGGCAAAGTGCCACGTTCCGCAAGCGTACGCAGATGCAGATAAATTGCGGAAAACCAACCCTCACTCGTATAAAGCAGGGAGGAAATTTCTGCATCCGAAAGGGCAGTGCCACAGCGGTGTGCATAAACGGCAAGCTCTGCATGGTTCAGACGCAGCTCTGCCGTGCCAAGCTGACAGAGCCTGCCGCCCAGACGTACCTGTGCCGCAAAGGGCAGAAAACGGTCGCGGCTTGCTACAATGACATGCACATTTTCGGGCAGACGGTTCGCCAGCGTGCAGAGAAAGGCAGCGGTGTGTACATCTGTCAGCAGATGAAAATCGTCAATGAAAAGATAGCATGGCTTCTCTCCTGCAAGCGCATGGCAAAGGTCATCTGCCAGCAGACTGCCGCCGGCGGCATCCGTCGGGCAGGGATAATCCAGCAAAATGGAAAGCCCTGCACGCAAAAAGGCATCCTGTACGCTTTTCCAGAAAATTGCGAGATTGTCGGAATAGACGCTGATACGGATGATGCGCGCGTTTTCCTCTTTCCTGCGCTCCGCAAGATACCAGTTGACAGCGGTTGTTTTGCCATAGCCCATTGGTGCAACCACAGCTGTCAGCGCACAGCGCGAAATTGGGCGCAGTGCCTCCTGTAATCGTTCAGATATGTATATGGTGTTAAAATCCTGCTTTCGTTTCGGCATGCGATACACCTCGTTCGTTCAAAGGGATTTGATATTTTTTTATTTTAGCATAGCTTTTTGCCTTTTGGAATACTTTTTGGGCAGAGGAGGCTATGATAAAATGCAATAAAATCGCCCTTTGCAGTCAGGAGGGGAGCAAAGCTGCAAGCCCCAGCAGAACTATCGCAAACAGAAGATTCGCAAGGGTAAACCAGAGCAGATATTTCCCCTTTCCGACATTCGGTATCTGTGCGAAATATTTATAGGAAATCAGACTTGCCATAGAGGCAATCAATGTCCCCAGACCACCGATATTCACCCCTGCAAGCAAAAGGTCATATCGGTCGGTAAATTCTGAAAGCAGAACCGCCGCAGGCACATTGCTGATGAGCTGACAGCTCAGAAAAGAAACAAGCACCTCTCTGCCATAGAGCAGTGCTTGAAGGGCTTCCCGTATGGCGGAAATACGTCCCAGATTCCCAATCAGGATAAAGAAAAATACAAACGTGAGCAGCAGGCAGTAATCCACCTCTTTCAGAATCCCTTTTTGAAACAGCAGAAACCACACCAGTGACAACGCCAACAGCGGCAGAACGGGCAGGATGCGGAAAACTGCCAGCAGGCAAAGAAAAAACAGCACCGTCAAGCCGAAAAGCTGTTGTTTTTCTGCTCTTGTCCGTGTGGGTGGCGTTGTCTGCGGCTGTGTGGCTAAGGAGGTGTTTCCCTGCAAAAAGCAGAGCAGAAGCAGCAGAAAGAAGGACACGAGAACAAACGGCAGGGTAATTCTGAAAAACGCCCCGACCCCAATCCCCGAAATGGTATAAAGATAGAGATTCTGCGGATTGCCAACAGGGGTCAGCATACTGCCCAGATTGGCGGCAATCGTTTGCAGAACAATAACGGGAATCAGCTTTTCCTCTAAATGCACGCGCTGCAGCAGTAAAATCGTGAACGGCACAAAGGTAATCAGTGCCACATCATTGGTCACAAGCATTGCGGAGAAAAAGCACAGCATGACTAGGGTCAGCGCCAACTGCCGCATTTTTTTCGCCCTTGCCAGAAGCAGATTTGCCATGCGGTCGAAGATGCCAAGCGCGCGAAAGCCTGCCAATACTGCCATCAGCGAGAAAAGCAGAATCAGCACCCTTGTATCAACGTAGCCAAGATACGCTGCATCGGGCGGCACAATGCATGCCGAAAGCACTGCCAACAGGCAGGCAATGCAGAGAATCGTTTCTTTTTTGAAAAATGTAAGCAGTTTTTCCTTCATGGTCTCTTTTCCTTTTCTTTTTCCTTTTGGTTCCGCTTGTTTCAGCTCAGACAATTATACGGCGGCAGACGCAAAGCCGCAAGCGTTGTTTTGCTTGCGGAAAGAGGAAGAACAGGGTAAAATAAAAAAAGAGAAGAAAGGAGGTTCCTCCATGAATCTGAATGAAATTATTGCTGTCAATTTAAAACGGCTGCGCGCAGAGCGTGGCTTCAGTTTGGGAAAGCTGTCGGAGCTTTCCGGTGTCAGCAAGGTTATGCTCAGCCAGATTGAGAAGGGCGAATCCAACCCTACCATCAACACTCTCTGGAAGATCGCAGGTGGCTTACAGGTTTCCTATACAAAGCTGATTGATGAGCAGATTGATGTGCCTCTGCTGATTCGAAAAGAGGAAAGCGTTATTGCGGAGTATGACGGCTATCGTGCCTATCATTACAATACAGCCAACCCTGCGCGCGATTTTGAGTTTTTCAACGGCGAATTGGATGCACATAAGGAATACACTTCCGAAGGGCATGGCATGAATACGCATGAATATCTTCTGGTGACGCGAGGGGAAATGGTTCTGCGTTACGGCGGCGAGGAATATCTCCTCAGAGAAGGGGATTTCATCCATTTTGACTGCACCCAGCCCCATACCTACTGCAACCGCGGGGAAAGCATGACGGAATTTACCAATATCGTGTATTATATCGGCTAAGGAGGACAACTATGTTTTATATCGGCTGTCATTTATCTGCCGCCAAGGGCTATCTTGCCATGGGGAAGGAGGCAGTGAAGCTTGGGGCGAATGTGTTCCAGTTTTTCACCAGAAACCCCAGAGGCGGCTCTGTCAAGGCGCTGGATTTAGAGGATATCGAAAAATACAATGCCTTTCATGCGGAGCACCGCTTCGGCACACTGCTTGCCCATGCACCCTATACCATGAACCCCTGTGCCGCGAAGGAGGATTTGCGCACCTTCGCCAGAAATACCATGAAGGAGGACTTGGCAAGGCTGGAGCTTCTGCCTGATGTGATGTTTAATTTCCACCCCGGCAGCCATGTGAAGCAGGGAGTGGAAATCGGGATTCCCTTGATTGCGGACGCATTGAACGATATTCTTTCGGCAGGCGGCAAAACCCTCGTCCTTCTGGAAACCATGGCAGGGAAGGGCAGTGAGGTCGGCAGAAGCTTTGAGGAGCTGCGCGCCATTTTGGACAGAGTAGAGCAGAAGGAGCGCATGGGCGTTTGTCTGGATACCTGCCATGTGTATGATGGCGGCTATGACATCATCGGGGATTTGGATGGCGTTTTGCAGGTGTTTGATGACATCATCGGCTTGGACAGGCTGAAAGCCATTCACCTGAACGACAGCAAGAATCCCATCGGCAGTCATAAGGACAGACACGAGAAAATCGGCGAGGGTACGCTTGGTCTGGCAGGCATTGCAAATATTATCAACCACCCGAAGCTGTGCCATCTGCCGTTTTATCTGGAAACACCGAACGAGGCGGCGGGCTACGCCAAAGAGATTTCTCTTTTAAAAAGCCTGCGCGAGGAAAAATAAGAAATGATTTGAAAAACGAGAAAAATTTTCAATAGCAAGCTTCAATAACAATAAGGAGGGAATGGATATGGCAACACCTCATATTTCTGCCGAAAAAGGCGATTTTGCAAAAACAGTATTGATGCCCGGCGACCCTTTACGGGCGAAATTCATTGCGGAAACATTTCTGACTGATGCCGTGGAGGTCAACCACACCCGTGGGATTCTCGGCTATACGGGTCTATATAAGGGCAAAAGGGTTTCTGTTATGGCAAGCGGCATGGGCTGCCCTTCCATCGGTATCTACAGCCATGAATTGTTCAATTTCTATGATGTGGAAAACATTATCCGCATCGGCTCCGCGGGGGCATTGTCCGAAAGGCTGAAGGTGCGCGATATCGTGGCAGGCATCGGCTCCAACACAACCTCAAGCTATGCCGAGCAATATCACATGCCCGGCACCTTAGCTCCCACAGCGGATTATACGCTTCTTTCCAGCGGTGGACTGCGCGAACGCAAGGAAAATTGAAATGCACGTTGGGAATCTGCTCTGCTCCGATGCGTTCTATAATGAGGGCGGCATGGCGGAAACCGTTTCCTGGGCGAAAATGGGTACGCTTGCGGTGGAAATGGAATCGACCGCACTGTATCTGGAGGCGGCAAGGGCAGGCAAACGCGCGCTGACCATTGTTACCATTTCCGACCATCTGATTACAGGCGAAGCCACCACAGCCGAGGAGAGACAGAATACCTTCACCCAGATGATGGAAATTGCCTTGGATACGGCGGTTCGGATGGAGGAAGTCTAAATGAAAAATTATGATTGATATAAGATATTTTTATAGAAAACAAGTGGGATATTATTGACAAGTGTGCGCTTTTCTTGGTAGAATGAGTGCGTCGGTGATCGAATGTACTTTCATCACACCATGACTAGAAATTTTGCCATCGATCCCGCGTTTTCGTGGGATCTTTTTACATTTATAGCGGAGAAAGCCGTTTTTTTCCTTAGGAAGACCATTCTGCTTGCAGAAAATGGGATTCGTAAGGAAGAAAAAAGATTTGCGGAGCAAATGATGAGTAAGGCGAAGCCTTACGAATATCGGCATTCAGACTTGCTATTTGCACAATGGCAAAAATCATTCGATCAAAACAGGCAGAACGCCTGTGAGAAATAAATCGAATTTTTCAGGAGGTTTTACACTATGGCAGGAACAATTTCCAGAGGTATCAAAGCACCTATCATCCGTGAAGGGGATGACATCGTTAAAATCGTAGCAGATTCCGTTCTGGCAGCAGTGGAGCAGGATGGTTTCCAGCTGCATGAAAGAGATGTAATCTGTGTAACAGAGGCAGTTGTTGCTCGTGCAGACGGCAACTACGCATCCACAGAGGATATTGCGGCAGACGTAAAAGCAAAGCTGGGCGGTGAAACAGTCGGTGTTGTATTCCCCATCCTCAGCAGAAACCGTTTTGCAATCTGCCTGAGAGGTATCGCAAAGGGCGCAAAGAAGGTAGTGCTGATGCTGAGCTATCCTTCCGATGAAGTAGGCAACCACCTGTTTGATATGGATATTCTGGATGACAGCGGCGTAAATCCCTACACAGACGTGCTGTCTCTGGATGAATACCGTAAGGCATTCGGCTATGTGAAGCACCCCTTCACAGGCGTTGACTATGTAGAATACTACAAGGGTCTGATTGAAGAGGAAGGCGCAGAAGCTGAAATCGTATTCGCAAACCACCCCGAAGCAATCGTAAAGTATACAAAGAACGTGCTGTGCTGTGATATTCACAACAGAGAACGCTCCAAACGCCGTATTCTGGCAAAGGGCGGCGAAAAGGTTCTGACACTGGCAGAAATCCTGAACGCACCCGTAAACGGCAGCGGCTACAATGCAGAGTACGGTCTGCTGGGCTCCAATAAGGCAACAGAAACAACCATCAAGCTGTTCCCTAAGAACGCACAGGAGGTTGCAGAAAAAATCCAGAAGGAAATCATCGCACGCACCGGCGTAAAGGTAGAGGCTATGGTTTATGGCGACGGCGCATTCAAGGATCCCGTTGGTAAGATTTGGGAGCTGGCTGACCCCGTTGTCGGCGCAGGCTATACAGATGGTCTGAACGGTCTGCCCAATGAACTGAAGCTGAAATATCTGGCAGATAACGATTTCGCTGACCTGAACGGCGATGCACTGGCAGATGCAATCAAGAATGCAATTAAGGCAAAAGAAGCAAATCTGAAGGGACAGATGGCATCCGAAGGTACCACACCTCGCCGCCTGACAGACCTGATTGGTTCCCTGTGTGACCTGACAAGTGGTTCCGGTGATAAGGGTACCCCTATCGTTCTGGTTCAGAATTACTTCAATAACTACGCAAACTAAGCAAGTCTGATAAGCGGATAAGTAAGATAAGCAAAATGAAAAGGAGTATCGGGAGATACTCCTTTTTTTCGCAGGAAGGGTTTTTATTCAGAAAGGAGAAGGCTGATGGGTTTACCTGTTGCAACATTGAAAAAGGGCGAAGGGCGTATGCTTAAGGCGGGCGGTCTTTGGATATTCGATAATGAAATTGCCGCAGTGACGGAGGATGCGGTCAATGGCGAGCTGATTGCGGTGCAGGATTTTGACGGCTATCCCATGGGGACAGGCTTTTATAATAACAATTCCAAAATCACCATTCGTATGATGAGCAGAAATAAGGATGCGGTGATTGATGAGGTATTTCTGCGCGCCAGAGTAGAGGCGGCATGGAATTACCGCAAACGGACGGTGGATATTTCCTCCTGCCGTGTTATTTTCGGGGAAGCGGATTTTCTGCCCGGTCTGGTTGTGGATAAATTCTCCGATGTGCTTGTGGTACAGTCTCTTGCGATGGGGATTGACCGCATGAAGGAAACGATTCTGCGCCTGCTCATCGAAGCTATGCTGGAGGACGGCATCCATATCCGCGGCGTGTATGAACGCAGTGATGCGAAGGTGCGCAGGCAGGAGGGCATGCAGCCTTGGAAGGGCTTCCTCAGCGAACCCTTTGATACCAAGGTGCAGATTGTGGAAAACGGCGTAAAATATATCGTTGATGTGGAGGAAGGGCAGAAAACCGGCTTTTTCCTTGACCAGAAGTATAATCGACTGTCCATTCATAAAATTTGTCAGGGAATGGATGTGCTGGACTGCTTTACCCATACAGGCTCCTTTGCGCTGAATGCAGGCATTGCAGGGGCAAAAAGCGTGCTGGGGATTGATGCAAGCCAGCTTGCGGTGGATCAGGCAACGGAGAATGCCAAGCTGAATGGCTTGCAGGAGGTTGTGAAATTTCAGTGCGAGGACGTGTTTGCACTGCTGCCCAGACTCGAAGCAGAGGGCAGAAAATTCGATGTGATTATTCTGGATCCTCCTGCCTTTACAAAGTCCAGAAGCTCTGTCAAGAATGCGGTTAAGGGCTATCGCGAAATCAACCTGCGCGCTATGAAGCTGCTGAAGGATGGCGGCTTTCTGGCAACCTGCTCCTGCTCGCATTTCATGACCTATGAGCTGTTCACCCAGACCATCGGGCAGGCGGCGAAGAATGTGCATAAACGCCTGCGTCAGGTGGAATATCGCCATCAGGCGCCCGATCATCCGATTCTCTGGGCGGCAGAGGAATCCTATTATCTGAAATTCTATATTTTTCAGGTTATGAATCAGCCTTAATGCGGCGATAAAAAAAGAATGAAGGGCTTTTTCTTTTTGAGAGATGGAAGATTATGTGAACCTATGGCAGATATGAACAGAAGAATGTGACTGTGGAAAACGTGGATAAATTCCACGTTTTATCCACAATAAAAATCCTTGAAACGTAAGTTTTCCACAAGGTTATTCACAATATCCACAGGTTGTGCAAAAAAAATTTGTGGAAAAATGGAGAGGAATGTCGTTTTTTGTGGAAATTTGAAAAGCCTGAGAATCCGCCGTTTCTGCTTCTGCGGAAAAAGTATCCGATTCCATAAATCAGATTATGGAAACGAAAGCAGAAAAAGCCTACAACTCTTTTTTTGATGCGCCTGCGAAAAAAATCGAAAATTCAAATATTTTTTTCAAAAGAAAGAAGGATTTTACGAAATAACGGAGAATATAACAAATAAACAAGAAATCCATTTTGATTACTTTTGAATCTCATCGGCGCGGTGCCGATTGGATATATGTTTTTGATTCTCTGAGAAGATGAGAGAATCCCGAAGGGAGTTGTTAGTATGCGTTATAACATTATTGGGAAAAACATCGATGTATGGGACAAAACAAAGGAAATGGTAGAAAAGAAGATGGATCGAATTGCCAAGCTGTTCCCTGCGGACACAGAGGCAACCATCACATTAAGCTTGGAAAAACAGGTTGCTACGGTGGAAGTAACCATTCCTATGAATAAAAGATATGCACGGGCAGAGGTGCAGGATGCGGACATGACAGCCGCTATGGATAAAACGGTGGATATTCTGGAGGGGCAGGTTGTCCGTTATAAAAAACGGATGCGCACCAAAATCAGAAACGGCGCAGATGCCTATGCGGCAGAATATGCGGCAATTCTGGTGCCTGAGGAAAGTCTGGATGACGAGCCTCTGGTAAAAATCGAGAAGGTAAAGCGTTTTGCCGTAAAGCCTATGGATGCGGAAGAGGCTGTTATGGAAATGGAACTGGTAGGGCATAGCTTCTTTGTATTCCGCGATGCGGAGACAGACGAGGTAAGCGTGGTTTATAAGAGAAAGAACGGCACCTACGGTCTGATTGAGCCCGAATATTAAAAACAAGTTGAAATTAGGATTTTGACTTGCTGAAGCAGAAAAATAAACAGACGAGTTCCTGAGCCTTAGACCGAAAGGTCTAAGGCTTTTCTTATGAAGAAAGAGGGAGAACGATGGACAGAAAACGATTTAAGAAGCAGGTGGCGTTTATTCTGGAGGCGGACAAGGAGAAGAATATTCTTAGACAGACGCACCTGAGCGGGCACGGCAGAAGGGAAAACGATGCCGAGCATGCATGGCACATGGCGATGATGATTTATCTGCTGAAGGAATACGCAAATGCGGAATTTGACCTTGCGAAAACGATGATGATGGCGCTGATTCATGATATTGTGGAGATTGATGCAGGGGACACCTATGCCTACGATACGGCAGGGCTGGCAACGCAGGCGGAACGGGAGGAAAAGGCGGCAGAGCGGATTTTCGGCTTACTGCCCGATGACCAGAGAGATGAGCTGCGCGGATTATTTGAAGAATTTGAAGCGAATGAAACACCAGAGGCGAGATTTGCGCATGTGATGGATAATTTTCAGCCGCTGCTGCTGAATAATGCCAACGACGGCGGAGATTGGCGCGCGCATAGGGTGAGCCGCAGTCAGGTCTGGGGGAGACAGGCGAAAACGGAATTGGGTTCGGCGGAAATCTGGGAATATACAAGAGAGCTGATTGAGGAAAACATTCGGAAAAAGAATATCAAAGAGGATAAATAGGTCAAAAAATGCACTACGATTTCGTAGTGCATTTTTTGGTATCAGAGCTCTTTTTTCAGCCAAGGCTTTAAACGATAGAAGAAAATGGAAAGAAGGGAGGAAAGTGTCCAGCCGAAGGGCCATGCCATCCAGATGCCGGTTGCGCCGAGACCAAGCCCTTTTGCAAAGAGAAACGCCAACGCCACACGCAGGAAGAGGTCGGTGAAGGTGGTTGTCATGAAATAGAGCATGGCACTGCCACCGCGCAGCACCCCATCACACATGACCTTAATCGTTACGATGAAATAGAAGGGGGTGACGATGTGCATATAGTCTACACCTGCCTGAATTGCGGCAGCACTGCTTTCATCCAGAAACAGCCCCATGGCGGTGCGGCCGAAGAAGAAATAGAACAGGAAAAACGGTACGCAGACCAGAATACCGAGGAGCGCCCCTGCCCGAAAGCCCTCGGAAACCCGTTCCTTTTTATCTGCGCCGAGGTTCTGAGCGGTGAAGGAGGAAACGCCGTTGGACAGGGTTGTCATACAGGTGACGGCAAAGGTATTCAGCTTCTGGCAGGCAGAAAAGCCTGCAACAACGGCAGAGCCATAGCTATTGACGGCAGACTGCACGAAAAGATTCCCGACGGAAACAAAGCATTGCTGCAAAATACTTGGAATGGCAACGATGGTAACCTGTACAAGCATTTCTGCGGAAAATTTTGCATACGGCTCGGTGCTTCTTAATTGCTTGATGCGATGCACCAGCGTAAGAAAGGCGAGCACGGATGCCGCGCCCTGTGCGGCGAAGGTTGCCCATGCAACACCGGCAACCCCCATTTTCAGCCAGACCACGAAGAAAATATCCAGAAGAATATTACTTATGGAGGAGCCGATGAGGAAATACAGCGGCGTACGGCTGTCCCCCAGAGAGGTGAAGATGCCGTTGCAGATATTATAAAGATACAGGAACAAAAACCCATAGATATAGATATGCAGATAGAGCTTGGCATCGGCGAAAACATCGGCAGGGGTGCGGATGAGGCGAAGCATGGCACTTCCGCCGAAAATGCCGACAAGCGTCAGCACCACACTGACCGCAAGACAGGCGCAGAAGATGGTGCAGATAGCCGTTTTGAGTGCGCTGTATTTTTTTGCCCCGAACAGGCGAGAAACCACAACGGCACAGCCGATATTGCTGCCGACGGCAACTGCCATGAAAATCATAGTGATGGGGTGGGATGCACCGACTGCCGCAAGCGCGGCTTCTCCGATGAACTGACCGGCAATGATGCTGTCTGCAATTTGATAAACCTGCTGAAAGGCAACACTCAGCAGCATGGGAATGGAAAACATCCAGAGCATTTTTCGGCTGCTGCCCCGGGTTAAATCTGTAATCAACAAAGTCATCTCCAATCTGAATTTTTGGTGGGTATCATTTTGTTATATTTTTATCATTTTACCTTCTTTAGACAGTATACTCTTTTTTTTGAGAAAAGAAAGCAAAAAGCAAAAGAATTTTTGGGGAGAGTGTCACTCGCCAAGGGGCTTGGATTGTGGTATCATAACAGGGAAATTGAGAAGAAAAAGCAAAGGGGTTTGTGTATGGCAAAATTATATTTCAGATACGGCGTGATGGGCAGCTCCAAATCGGCACAGGCACTCATTACGAAATTCAACTACGAGGAACAGGGGATGCGCGTCTGGCTGATGAAGCCTGCGGCAGATACGCGCTATGGCGCAGATAAGGTACATTCTCGCATCGGGCTGGAGCAGCCTGCAGATGTGATTGACGATGATATGGATTTATATGAAGTTTTCCGTGACAGAGAACGGGAATTTTATGATGTGATTATTGTGGATGAGGCGCAGTTTTTACAGCCTGCCCATGTGGAGCAGCTACGGGAGATTGTGGATTATTACAATGTGCCTGTGTTCTGCTTTGGACTGCGGACAGATTTTCGGACAAGATTGTTCCCCGGCAGTGCAAGGCTGTTTGAGTTGGCAGATTCCGTGACGGAGCTGAAAACGGTCTGCACCTGTGGCGGAAAGGCTATGGTGAACGCAAGAATTGATGCGGAGGGCAGAGTTGTTACCGAAGGGGAGCAGTTCCTTCTGGGGGGCAACGAAAGCTATCGTCCGATGTGCTATAAATGCTGGAAGAAGGCGGCGCTTGAGTCGAAATCAGAGAAATAAAGCAGAAGCGGAACAAAATGCGCTGTTTTTCGTCAGAAGAATAGTGGTATTGAGAAAAAATGTGAAATTTATATAAAGATTTCTTAAAACTTTTTGAACATCCCCTGAAATGCGCAAGTTTTCCTTGTGTACGGGGGTGTTCTTCTGCTATACTATAATAATGTAAAAGTGTGCCTATCGAGCGGCTGTCTGCTTTCGGCACATGTGAGAAAAGAAAAATGAGGTGAACCAAATGGGTTTCTTGGAAAAAATATTTGGGAACTACAGTGAAAAGGAAATCAAGAAAATCAAGCCCATCGTGGCGAAGATTGAAGCACTGGGCCCCCAGTATGAAAACCTTTCGGATGAAGAACTGAGAGGAAAGACACAGGAATTTAAGGATCGTCTGGCAAAGGGCGAAACACTGGATGATATTCTGCCTGAGGCGTATGCAGTGGTAAGAGAGGCGGCTTCCCGTCCCAATGTGCTGAATATGAAGCATTTCCCCGTACAGCTGATGGGCGGCATCGTGATGCATCAGGGACGTATTGCCGAGATGAGAACAGGTGAAGGTAAACACTGGTGGCAACACTGCCTGCATATCTGAATGCGCTGGAGGGCAAGGGTGTACATGTGGTTACGGTCAATGACTATCTGGCACAGCGTGACTCTGACTGGATGGGTGAGGTATTCCGTTTCTTAGGGCTGAGCGTGGGCTGCATCCTGAACGGGATGGATAACAACGAACGCCGCGCGGCGTATGCCTGCGATATTACCTATGGTACAAACAATGAATTCGGCTTTGACTACCTGCGTGACAACATGGTAGTACGAAAGGAAAACATGGTGCAGAGAGACCTGCATTATGCCATCATCGACGAGGTTGACTCTGTTCTGATTGACGAAGCCAGAACACCCCTGATTATTTCCGGCAGCGGTTCCAAGTCCACGGATTTGTATCGCGTGGCAGATTTGTTTGTTAAAAAACTGAAAAAGGGTCGTATTTTAAATGAGGATGAGGCAATGAATGCCCTTCTGAAGGAGGAAATTCAGGAGGAAGGCGACTTCGTTCTGGATGAAAAGGCGAAATCTGTTGTGCTGACGCAGGAAGGTGTTGCAAAGGCGGAAAAATATTTCTCCGTGGACAACCTTTCCGATCCCGAAAATCTGGAACTGCAACATTATATCAACAATGCTTTGAAGGCAAACTATAACATGCATCTGGATAAGGATTATGTGATTCATGAGGGCGAAATCGTTATCGTTGATGAATTTACGGGGCGTATGATGCCGGGCAGACGCTATTCCGACGGTCTGCATCAGGCAATCGAGGCGAAGGAAAACGTACAGGTGCGCAGAGAGAGCAAAACTCTGGCAACGATTACCTTCCAGAACTATTTCAATAAATATGCTAAGAAATGCGGTATGACAGGTACGGCGAAAACAGAGGAAGAAGAATTCCGTAATATCTATGGGATGGACGTTGTGGAAATTCCCACAAACCGCCCTATACAGAGAAAGGATCTGGATGATGTTGTGTATCGTACCGAGGCGGGCAAATTCCGCGCGGTGGTAAGAGATATCATTGCGGCGCACGAAAAGGGACAGCCGGTACTGGTTGGTACGGTTACAATCGAAAAATCCGAAACACTGAGCAAGCTGCTGAAGATGGAGGGCGTGAAGCATCAGGTGCTGAATGCAAAATATCATGCACAGGAAGCGGAAATCGTTGCACTGGCAGGGCAGATGGGCGCAGTTACGATTGCGACAAACATGGCCGGCCGTGGTACGGACATTAAGCTGGGCGAAGGCGTTGCAGAGCTGGGTGGTTTGAAAATCATCGGTACGGAACGTCATGAATCCAGACGTATTGATAACCAGCTGCGTGGGCGTGCCGGTCGTCAGGGTGACCCCGGCGAATCCCGTTTCTATATCTCTCTGGAGGATGACCTGATGCGTCTGTTTGGCTCCGAAAAGACAATGAAGCTGGTAGATGCGATGGGCATGACAGAGGACGAGCCGATTGAAGCAGGGATGCTTTCCAAAGCGATTGAAAACGCACAGAAAAAGGTGGAGGGCAATAACTTTGCCATTCGTAAGCATTTGCTGGAATATGACCAGGTCATGAATGAGCAGAGAGAAATCATTTATGGCGAAAGAAAACGCGTGCTTTACGGTGAAAACCTGAGAGACAGCATTGTCGGCATGATTGGCGCGGTTGTGGAACGCACGGTGGACGCACATATGAGCGATGACCAGCTGCCTGAGGAATGGGATATGGCGGCATTCAGCGAATCTCTGAGTGCAATTATTCCTGTCGGCAAGGTGAATATCAAGGATGAAGCACTGCCTCAGATGACAAAGGATAAGCTGAAGGAAACCCTGACAAAGCTGGGCAATCAGCTGTATGAAATGAAGGAAAAGGAAATCGGTCAGGGACAGGCTGAGGGCGAAGAACGCATGCGTGAGCTGGAGCGCGTGGTGATGCTGCGCGTGATTGACCAGAAATGGATGGATCATATTGATGATATGGATCAGATGCGTCAGGGGATTGGGCTGCATGCTTATGCACAGAGAGACCCTCTGACAGAATATAAATTTGCGGCGTATGATATGTTCGAGGAAATGAGCAATCATATTCAGGAGGATACGCTGAAGATTCTTTACCGCGTGCGTATCCAGACAGAGGTGAAGCAGGAGGAACCGCCGAAGCAGATGTTTACCAATAAGGATGATTCTGCGGTAAAGCAGCCGAAGAAGCGCGCTGATGAAAAAATCGGCAGAAACGACCCCTGCCCCTGCGGCAGCGGCAAGAAATATAAGCAGTGCTGCGGCAGAAACGTGTAAAGAAAGTGTTATCAAGCGGCTGTGCAAGGCGGAAGCTTGCTTACGCAGATGCACAGATAATTTGCAGCATTTGGGACAGAAAGAGGGAAACAAATGGGAGAAAAAAAGCAATATCGGCTACAGATGGATTTCCCTTTTTATACCCAGAGAATGACGCAGGAAACATGGAAGGAGGAGGGCTTTTCCTCCTTCTCTGAGGCGGACAGCTGGACCTTTCGCAGCTGCGGTATTGCCTCCTTGCGTATGATATTGGAGGGCCTTGGCAAGCAGGTGGAGCGCCATGGCACAATGATTGCAAAGGGTGTTGCGGCAGGTGCCTATAAAGAAGGTGTCGGCTGGATTCACTGGGGGCTGGCGAAGCTTGCGGCGGATTACGGCATTTACGGCGAGGCACTGCGCGAAAAAACAGCAGAGGACTTAAAGCAGGAGCTGGATGCAGGGCATCCCTGCATGGTTTCTGTGGCACCCCTTTTTCAAGGGGGCAAGCCCAAGCCGGACGGCAGCGGTGTTTACGGGAAAAGCGGACATTTGGTGCCTGTGCTTGGCTATGAGACCGAGGACGGCAGACTGACAGCCTTTCTGGTGCATCATCCGTCTGCCTTTTTGGAGCAAAACAAGCCGAATTGGTGGGTGCCGATAGAAGATTTTTCGGCCTCCTTCGGCGGCAATTTCATTCGATTTTCAACGGAAAATTTTTCCGAGGAAGATAAATAGGACAAACTGTCTTTGGTGGCAAGCCCAAGCCGCAGGATGCTTTGTCAACTAATAAATCAATTCTATTTTCATTATGAAGGAGATGATTTTTTATGTTCGAGTTAGAACAGATCCGTCTGGGCCTTTCTGCTTATGACGAAAAATTAAAGGAAATGGGGGCTTCACTTTGACGTCGCTGGCGCGAAGGAGAAGATAAACGAATTAGAAGAGCTTTCCGCAGACCCCGATTTCTGGAATGATCTGGAAAAGAGCCAGAAAACATTGCAGAAGCTGAAAGCACTGAAAAATAAGGTCGGCAAATATGAAGGCCTTGTAACAACCTACGAGGACATTCTGACTCTCATCGAAATGGGCATCGAGGAGCAGGATGACAGCGTATATGAAGAAGTAAAGGAAATGAACGATTCCTTCCTTGCGGAATACGAGGCACTGCGCATTGCAACGATGCTCGATGGCGAATATGACCGCAACAATGCCATTGTTACCCTGCATGCGGGGACAGGCGGCACAGAGGCGTGTGACTGGACAAATATGCTTTTCCGCATGTATTCCAGATGGGCGCAGAAGGAAGGCTTCGAGGTGGAGGTACTGGATATGCTGGACGGCGATGAAGCCGGACTGAAATCCGTTACCATTCAGGTAAACGGCGAAAATGCCTATGGCTATCTGAAATCCGAGAAGGGGATTCACCGTCTGGTGCGTGTGTCTCCCTTCGACAGCGCAGGCAGACGGCAGACCTCTTTTGCGTCCTGCGATGTTATGCCTGAAATTGAGGATGATACGGAAATTGAAATCAAGCCGGATGATATCCGTATTGATACCTACAGAGCCAGCGGTGCAGGCGGTCAGCACATCAACAAGACCTCATCTGCAATCCGTATCACACACTTCCCTACGGGGGTTGTGGTATCCTGTCAGGAGGAGAGAAGCCAGTTTGCCAATAAGGATAAGGCATTCAAAATGCTGAGAAGTAAGCTGCTTGCCCTCAAGATTGAGGAGCAGATGCAGAAGCTGGCGGAAATCCGTGGGGATGTAAAGGAAATCGGCTGGGGCAGCCAGATTCGTTCCTACATCTTTATGCCCTATACTCTGGTAAAGGATCACCGGACAGGCGAGGAAACCGGTAAGGTGGACGCGGTGATGGATGGTGAGATTGATAACTTTATCAGCGCATATCTGGCATGGATTCACAGCTGATTTTCCGGAGGGAAGAGCCTTGAAAGAGATTATCATTACCAAAAACGAGGAAAATCAAAGGCTGGACAAGTTTCTGCTGAAATATATGAATAAGGCCTCCAAGGGCTTTATTTATAAAATGCTGCGGAAAAAACGCATCAAATACAACGGCGGTAAGGCAGAGGGAAACGAACTGCTTCGGGCAGGGGACACCCTCAGGCTTTACCTCGCCGAGGAAACGATGCAGTCCTTTATGGAGGAAAAAACGGTGCCTGCGGCAAAAAGGCATTTCGGCATTGTGTATGAGGATGACGAGATTCTGGTGGTTTCCAAGCCGGCAGGACTGCTCACACATCCCGAAAGAAGCAGTGATACCGATACGCTGATTGATCAGGTGCTTTATTATCTTTATCAGAAGGGGCAGTATACCCCTGCGGCGGAGAGCAGCTTTACCCCGGCACTCTGCAACCGACTGGACAGAAACACAAGCGGCATCGTGATTGCGGGGAAAACCCTGCAGGGCGTACAGGCGGTGAATGAAATCATTCGCAGCCGCAAGCTGAACAAGTTTTATCTGACATTGGTTGCAGGGGAAATACATGAGGCGGGCGAAATTACCGCCTATCTGACGAAGGATGCAGAAAAGAATCAGGTGCGCATTTCCAAACGGGAGGGAAGCGGCACAAGAACGATGACGAAATATCGTCCGCTTGCACATGCAAAGGGCTATACCCTTCTGGAAATTCAGCTGATTACGGGTAAGACGCATCAGATTCGTGCCCACATGCAGGCAATCGGGCATCCCGTTGCAGGTGACAGAAAATACGGCTCGGAAGCGACAAATCGAAAATTCCGAGAGGAATATGCCCTTTCCAATCAGTTCTTACATGCCCTTCGGGTGGAATGGAAGGAACAGGAGGGTCCTCTGGGCTATCTTTACGGAAAGGAAATGACGGCTCCTCTGCCGAAGCAGCTGCAGGAAATCTGCGATGGTCTGTTTGGCAGGGCAGAATAAGAGAAACAACATGAAGGAGG
>ERZ827423.1842-NODE-1842-length-19074-cov-3.415216_pt1 | contig 19074 bp, 15 predicted proteins | sample MGYA00519775_ERZ827423 | MGnify/ENA primary metagenome ERZ827423 (study PRJEB31778, sample SAMEA3449296) | human gut metagenome | biome: human gut; feature: human-associated habitat; material: faeces | place: United Kingdom | collected 2010/2012 ...
ACATCAACGACCTGCCCATCGTCTACAACATCGCCTGGTATGAGCAGAAGGCGGTGATCGTCCTGCTGGCCCTGCTGAGCCTGGGGGTGAAGAACATCCACCTGGGCCCCACCCTGCCCGCCTTCCTCAGCCCCAATGTGGCCAAGGTACTGGTGGATAACTTCGGCATCGCCGGCATCGGTACCGTGGAGGACGACCTGGCCCTGTTCTTCGGCGGGAACTGAGTCCGGGCCCTCCGATGACACGTCCCCCGGCGGCATCAGGCCGCTGGGGGACGTGAAAATTTCCGCCTTGCCTTTTTCGGCGGGGTGTGCTATACTGTTTCGCGGTTTCAGGAATGCGGCGAAAGGGGGAGCTCCCTGGCGCCACGCTCAAGATTGATGACTCGAACCAGATTGCGAGGGAGCCTGTGTTCCAGGCTGAGAGGGTCCCAGAGAGGGCCGACCGCACCCGTCCCCCGGAGGGGGCGGGCCATCAGCATCTGCGTGAGAGTTTGGACAGGTATGTGCTGATGGGGCGCATACCTGTTTCTTTTGCGCAGGCGACAAAAAACAGGAGGTATTCCCATGAACAAGAAGCTTTCCGCCCTTTTGCTGAGCCTGGCGCTGTGCGCTGGGGCGCTCTCCGGCTGCGGCGCCGGAGAGGAGGCCAGCTCCGAACCCGCCGCCAATGACGGCGTACAGGAGGTCGAATCCCTGAAGATCGCCTTCTCCCCCTACGCGGACGCGGACATCATCTCCGAATCCACAGAGCCTCTGGAGTCCCTGCTGAAGGACAAGCTGCTGGAAAAAGGCTATGACGTGAAGGAGATCGACATGACCGTGGGCACCAGCTACACCGCCGTGGGCGAGGCCCTCAGCGCCGGCAGCGCCGACATCGGCTTCATCTCCGGCGGCAACTACGTCCTCTTCTCCGACGACTGCGACGTATTGCTGACCGCCCTGCGCTACGCCATCAACAAGGACTCCGAGAACCCCGCCGACTGGAACGACGGCACCATCGAGGAGAACACCGACGACATGACCACCTACTACCGCTGCATCGTCCTGGCGGGCCCCACGGAGAAGGGCCAGGAGCTGCTGAACAAGGTGAACAACGGCGAGGAGCTGACCTGGGACGACCTGAACAGCGCCACCTGGGCGGTGCTGAATCCCACCTCCGCCTCCGGGTACATCTATCCCTCCCTGTGGCTCCAGGAGCACTACGGCAAGGGCATCAGTGACCTGGACCACGTGGTGGAGTGCGACTCCCACACCACCTCCGTGGCCCGTCTGGCCGCCGGTCAGGTGGACGTGATGGTGTCCTACGGCCACATCCGCATCAAGAACGCCCCCATCTGGGAGTCCGAGTTCGGCGGCACCGCCCCCATGGTGGAGCAGACCGGCGTCATCGGCGTCACCGAGGGCATCTACAACGACATGATCGCCTACAGCAAGACCTCCGACACCATGGCGGACGAGGACTTCCGCCAGGCGGTGGGCGAGTCCTTCATCGAGCTGGCCGAGACCGAGGAGGGCCAGGAGATCTTCAGCGTGTTCAGCCAAGTGGGCTACACCTGGGGCAGCGACAGCGACTATGACGGAGAGCGGGACGCCCAGGCCCTTTTGAAGTCCATGGAGGAATAAACACCAGAGGAGGAGACGGTTCCATGCTGCAGGTCAGCCACATCCGCAAGCAGTTCCAGCGCACCGGGGAGGTGCTGCGGGACATCAGCTTTACACTGGGGGACGGGGAATTTCTCTCCGTCATCGGCCCCTCCGGCGCCGGCAAAACCACCCTGTTCCGCATCCTGAACGGGGCGGAGCCCTGCGACAGCGGCCAGATCCTCTATGACGGCACCCATTTCGAGTCCGCCCGGGGCCGGGAGAAGCGGGCCGTTCAGCGCAGGATCGGCACCATCTACCAGGACTTCTGTCTGGTGGAGAACGTGTCCGTCCTGCAGAACGTGCTGAACGCCTGTCTGCCGGAGATGTCCCTGGCGGCCTCCCTGCTGGGTGCCTTCGGCCGTGAGCGGACCGCCCGGGCCGCGGAGATCTTGCAGGAGGTTGGGCTGGCGGACAAGCTGGAGGAGCCGGTGAAGAACCTCTCCGGCGGACAGAAGCAGCGGGTGGCCATCGCCCGGGCCCTGATGCGCAGCCCCTCCATCCTGCTGGCGGACGAGCCGGTGGCCTCTCTGGATCCGGTCACCGGGCGGCAGATCCTCTGCCTGCTGCAGGAGGTCCGGCGCACCCATCCCGTCAGCATCCTGATGAACAGCCACAACCTGGAGCTCTCCCTGGCCTTCTCCACCCACATCGTGGGCATGAACCAGGGCCGCGTCGTCTTTGACGGCGCCCCCGGCGATGTGACAGAGGCCGTCCTGCGGGAGATCTACGGAGAGACGGAGGAGGCCGTATGAGCCGGAGAACCTCCAGGCGCTGCCTGACCCTGGCAGCCTTTGCGCTGGTGTTCCTGTGGGCCGCCTGGTTCACCGGCTGCGACCTGGGGGCCATGTGGAGCCGCCGGGGCCATCTGACGGACATCGTCTCCCAGATGGTCCCGCCGGACTGGAGCTTTGCCGGAAAGGCCCTCCCCCTGCTGTGGTCCACCGTGCAGATGTCCGTCACCGGGACCTTTCTGGGGGCGGCGCTGGCGATCCCCGCGGCCATGGTCTGCGCCGCCCCCCTGCCGGGGCCCGCTGTCCTGAAAAAGGCGGTCCGCTTCTGTATCCAAGTCCTCCGGTCCTTCCCCGCGCTGATCCTGGCCCTGCTGGCCACCTTCTTCCTGGGAATCGGCTCCTTTGCCGGCACCGCCGCCATCACGGTCTACACCTTTGCCATCATGGCCCGGCTGACCTATGAGGACATCGAGAGCGCCCCCCAGGGGCCCTATCTGGCCCTGCGGACCATGGGGGCCTCTCCGGTCCGGGCCTTTGCCCGGGGGATCTTCCCGGAGATCCTGCCGGCCTATCTCACCAACGGCCTCTACCTGCTGGAGGGCAATGTGCGCCACAGCTCCATCCTGGGCTATGTGGGAGCCGGCGGCATCGGCCTGCTGCTGAATGAGAAGGTCTCCTGGCGGGAGTATGACCGGGTGGGCATGATTTTGCTGCTGCTCTTTGTCATCGTCTACGGGATGGAGCATCTCAGCGCCTTCCTCACCGCCCTGGTGCAGCACGAGCGCTCCCTGGGCCGGAACGGCGGACGGCTCCTGGCGGCAGCGGCCGCGGCGCTGTTCGTGGTGTGCACCCTCACCCTCCCCCCGCCGGATCTGTCCCGCACCAGCCTGCAGATGGTGCAGAACCTCTTTGCCGGCCTGCTCCAGCCGGACTGGGAACTGTTCTTCCGCCCGGACAGCAGCGGCCTGGCCTATCTCCTGCTGGAGACGGCGGCCATCGCCCTGGTGGGGACCTGCGCGGGCGCCGTCTTTGCCGTCCCCCTGGCGTTTCTGGGCAGCAGCCGCTTCTTCCCCGCCCCGGTGGCCTGGCTGTTCCGGACGGTGGTGACGGCCATCCGCTCCGTCCCCTTCCTGATCTACGGGCTGATCTTCATCCGGGTCTGCGGCCCCGGCTCCTTCACCGGCGTGCTGACTCTGGCGGTGTGCAGCGTGGGCCTGCTCTGCAAGCGCTTCACCGAGGCCATCGACGCCCTGGACCTGCGGGCCTATCACGCCCTGGAGTCCATGGGGACCGGCAAGCTGGCCTGCCTGCGCCATGTGGCGCTGCCCCAGCTGGCGCCCCGGTTCTTCTCCGCCTGGCTCTACCGCTTCGACGTCAACATCCGGGAGGCCTCGGTCCTGGGTCTGGCGGGGGCGGGCGGCATCGGCGCGCCGCTGATCCTGGCCATGAACCAGTACGCCTGGCACGAGGTCAGCACTCTGGCCCTGGGCATGATCGCCCTGTCCTGGCTGGTGGATGTGATCTCCGGCCGCTGCCGCCGCCGGATGGCCTGACAGCGGCCTGCGGGGCACACAGAAAAATCCGGAAACCGGCGTTGGGATTTTCCCGGCGCCGGTTCTTTGTATGGGCCGGCGGCCTCCCCGGTCACTGACAGCAGGAGCGGATCCCGGTCCCGCAGGCCCCCGCTTCCGGTTCCGGCAGCCTCTCCCCGGTCTCCTGATCGGCCTCCCCGCTCCCCGTCTCCGGGGACGACCGCAGCCGTGCCAGCTGCCGCTCCAGATCCGCCCGCTGTCCAGGCAGGGCCCCGCGCACCCTGCGCTGGAATTCCAGGACCTCCGGCGTGCGCAGGCCAGCCTCCTGATAGGCCGCGTACCGGATCAGAAGCTGTCCCGCCGCGTCCAGACGGGCCGCGAGCAGCCGGCCCGCGGAGGGGATCCTCTCCGGGCGGCGGCACAGCTCGTCATAGACACGTCCGCCAATATCCGCCAGCGCCGCGACCGCGTCCCGGGTCCTTCTGTCGGCGATCCGGTCCGCATACAGGCGCAGCTGCTTCAGCTCCCGGTCCGCCGCCTCCATGACGGCGGCCAGCTCGGCCCCGTCCGGCCGGCCGGCAAACCGGCGGGCCCGCCGCCCCGGTCTGGCGGACAGGAACCGGGAGATTCCCGCGCATCCGCCAACGGCCAGCGCCGCGCCCCACAGCGGGTGCCATCTCAGCCCCAGCACCAGCAGCGCCAGGCAGACGGCCATCCACAGGCCCGTCACTTTTCTCATCCGCGATCTCCCTCCCGCCGGAGCCTTGCGGCCCTCGGATGCCCGCGCCGGAGCGGTGCTCCGGGGGCCTTGTCATCTCACGCCTCTATCTTATCACGCCCCGGTGAGGCCATCTTCAAATCCGTGTAAAGTGTGTGTAAAATTCGCGCGCCCCATGGCCGGTCAGTCCGGCCAGGACATTTTTTGGTTTTCCTCCTGTACAGGTCTCCCCCGTTCCGATACGATATTTCCATCGGCCAGAACGGAGATATGGATATGACGGGAAACAGAATCACCACGGACCTGTCCGCTTCCTTTACCAGGCATCTCCGCCTGGCGGAGCGCAGTCCCGGTACCACAGAGAACCACCCGCGCCACCTGTTTGCCCGGACCTTCTACCGGGTGTGCCGGGACGCGGCAAAGCCGGCGGATGTGCTGGGCCACGTCTGCATGGACACCGCCCGCATCTACCTGGCGGCCTCCGGTGCTGGGCACGCCCGGACTTTGGACCGTCTGCGTCTGGTTCTGCAGGATAAGACAAGCTTCACATTTTGTCCTGTTTTGAGAGCCTGCCAAAAGAGGGCTGCTTTTGAAGATGCCGCAGAACGTGAAAACGGCGCAAATCTGAAATTGGGTGCAAAAAGCAGGGCCAGATCTGGTTTTCCCGCTGTCAGCCCATATTGTGATGTCAAAAAGTTCACACACCGTTGGAAAAAGTGCTTGACAACCCTGATGGGATTGAATAAGATAAATTTGATAATATGTATAAAACCGCGCCTTTTTGGTATGGGTCATAGAATGCAATGATGTGGTATATTTATTTGGGCGCTTTTATACCATGGAGCGAGTAGCGCAACCGGTCTATTGAAGGCGGCAGAGATGGTTCTGCGGCCCCAATAGGCCGCTTTTTGTCCAGATTTCAGAAATACTTTGGCACCATGGAGGTCCCGATGCGATGAACGAGGTCTTGCGGCAGGAGAAGAAATTTGCCATCAATATCGCCGACGGCGCGGTCCTGGGAGGCCGCCTGGGGGCCATTATGCACGCCGACGTTCACAACGGCACCCAGGGCTATGTGATCCGCTCCCTCTATTTCGACACGCCGGACGATCAGGACTTTACCGACAAGATTGACGGCCTGGAGCTGCGCCGGAAGATCCGGCTGCGTACTTACGGGCCCCGATCCGATTTCGCCATGCTGGAAATGAAACAGAAGGAAGGGCCGTATCAGCGCAAACGATCCCTGCGGCTCCGGCGTGAGGACGCGGAGCAGCTGTGCCGGGGATATTACCGGCCGCTTATGGCCTATGAAGACCCTTTCGCCGCGGAGTGCTACGGCCTGATGAACAGCCGCTGCTACCGGCCAAAAGCAGTGGTGGAGTACCGCCGTCAGGCGTTTGTGGCCAGGGAAAACCATATCCGCATCACCCTGGACAGCCGGATCATCGCCACGGAGTCCAGTTTCGATCTGTTTTCCGAGCACCTGCCCATGTACGCGGTCATGGACCCCTTCCACATGGTGCTGGAGGTCAAGTACAACGGCTTCCTCCTCAGCTATCTCAAGGACCTGTTGGATCGGGTGGAGCGCTCGGAGCTGTCGGTCAGCAAATACTGCCTGGCCCGAAGCGTGTCCCTGAGCCTTCAAAGTTAATTATTCAAAGGAGAAGGAGAAAATCGAGTATGCGAGAAAACCTGCTTCAGCTGCTGGAATCCAGCGGCGGCGACCTGACCACCGAAACGATTCTGCTGCGCCTCGTGATGTCGGCGATCATCGCGGCGTTCCTGTTCCTGTCCTACCGCCTCAGCCACAGCGGCAGCATTTACAGCGCCAAATTCAATGTCTCCCTGATGGCCCTGACAGTCATCACCACCACCGTGATGATCGTCATCGGGAACAACATCGCGCTGTCTCTCGGCATGGTGGGCGCCCTGTCCATTGTCCGGTTCCGCACTGCCATCAAGGACTCCCGGGATACCATCTACATCTTTTGGGCTATCGTAGTAGGCATCTGCTGTGGCTCCGGTGACTATCTGGTCGCCGCGGCAGGCAGCGCGGTGGTGTTCTTACTGCTGCTGGTGTTTGGTCGGCTGCGTACTGATAACCGAGTCCTGCTGATCCTGCGGACCGCGCGGGTGAATGCGTCCAAGGTGGAATCCCTGATCTTCCAGTACTATAACCGCAAGGCCATCCTGCGGGTCAAGAACACTACCGATGATAGCGTCGAATACATCTATGAGCTCAACGGAAAGTATCTGCGCAAGCCGGGCGGCGAAAAGGCCGCGGGCAAGAGCATTACAGACGCCGTCTATGAGATCGGTGGGATCGAATATTTCAACATCGTCATGCAGAACGACGAGATCAGCGGCTGAGACGCCTGGAACTCCAAGGGGGCGGGAGAACTATGAAATACAAGTTGCTGGGCGGTGCCATGGTGGTGCTGATACTTGTCTGCGCGCTGGCGGCATCCGTTCTGGAGGCGGAAGAAGGCCCCGCCCGCATCCACCAGCAACTGTCCGCCCGAGGCCCGGACGCAGGCTGCGGTTGTGATGGCGCGGAGTTGTGTACGCACCTGCCTCTGGTCATCATTGACACCGGCGGGCAGGAGATCCCGGGGGCACCCATGGGATATGACGCCGATGGAGAAACCATCTACTCTACCACAGCTGACGGGGAGAGTATGCTGTCTGCCCGGATCTCTATTTTGGACAACGAGACCCGCAATCATCACCCATCAGATACGCCGGACCTGGAGAGTGCGGGGCTGATCCGTATCAGAGGGCGTTCTTCCCGCTATTTTGACAAGCACAACTATCTTCTCCGCTTTACAGATGATGATGGGGCCTATGCCGACCACGAAGTCATGGGGATGGACGCCCACTATGAGTGGACACTTCACGGCCCCTATCTGGACAAGAGCCTGATCCGCAACTACCTGTGGTACAACATTGCAGGAGAGATGATGGAGTATTCCCCCAATGTTCGTTTCTGCGAGGTGATTCTCAACGGGGCGTATCAGGGGCTTTACCTGATGACGGAGACCATTACCAACGGGGAGAACAGCCGAGTCAATGTGTCCGAACCCATCGACAACAGTACCTCCACCGGCTATGTCCTGCGGTTAGATCAGGGAAGCAGAACGGACCTGAAAAACATCAACAACTTTACCTACTACACCTACCGCATCAGCAGAAGGAATCATCTGAACATCAATATCGAGTACCCGAGATCCGGTGCCTTGACCCAGGAGATGGCGGATGCCATAGAACAGGACCTCTCTGACTTTGAGAAGGCGCTGTATTCCTTTGATTATGATGACCGGATTTACGGTTACCAGAATTGGGTGGATGTGAAGTCCTTTGCGGATTACTTCATTCTCAATGAGTTCACACAGAATTACGACGCCGGGTATCTGTCCACCTTCCTCTACAAGGACATCGGCGGGAAATACCACATGGTGGTGTGGGATTTCAACAACGCCTGCGGCAACTACACAGACCTCCCCGCTTGGGAGCCGGGCTTCCAGATGCAGGACACCCTCTGGCAGTGGATGCTGACCAAGGACGAGGAATACTGCCAGCGGATCATCGACCGCTACCGGATGTGGCGGGGGAGCTTCCTCAGCGAGGACTACCTGATGAATTATATTGACGAAACCATTGCCTATCTGGGCCCCGCCGTGGAGCGGAATTTTGAAATATGGGGCTACTCCTTTGAGGCGTACCGCCCCCTGGAGCCGGAGAACCGGAACCCGGACAGTTTTGAGGACGCCGTGGAGCAGCTGAAGACATTTATCCGGGACCGGGGCGCGTGGATGGACGAGTTCATCGAGACGGTCCAGCAGTACGGGCACCCGTCCATCAACAAGCGGTATAACCATTGAGCCCGGAGAGGAGGCCCACCCCTTTGAAAAAATTCATCCTGACCGTGTGCGTTCTGACGGCGCTCCTTTTCACCGGGTACTACGCCTACTATCATCTGGGGATCTATCTCTTCGGCGCGGAGGGGCCGGTGACCACCTTTATGAAAACGGACGCGGACACCATTTACATGGAGCGGGACGGGGTCTATGAGCCCTTTGAGATCCGGGGCGTCAACATGGGCGTGGGGATCCCCGGGCACTTCGCCACCGACTACGCCATCGACGAGGAGACGTACCTGCGGTGGTTCCAGCAGATCCAGGACCTGGGAGCCAACACCATCCGGGTCTATACCATCCTGCATGACGACTTCTACAATGCCTTTTATACATACAATTCCGCCCGGGAGGCCCAGGGGCAGGAGCCGCTGTGGCTCATCCACGGAGTGTGGGTCAACGACTATGTGCAGAACTCCCACCGGGACGCCTATGACGGCGATTTCCTCCAGGCCCTGCTCGACGACAGCAAGACGCTGGTGGATATTCTCCACGGGGAGCGCAGTCTGAACCTAGGGCGGGGCCTTGGCTCCGGCAACTACCGGAAGGACGTGTCCCCCTGGGTCATCGGCTATATCCTGGGCGTAGAGTGGGAGGATGTGACGGTGGCCTATACCAATGAGAAGTACCCGGAGCGGATCAGCTACCAGGGCACCTACATGGAGACCACCGAGGACGCCACCCCCTTCGAGGCCATGCTGGCCCAGGCGGGGGACAGCATCATCGAGTATGAGACAGAGCGGTATCGGCAGCAGCGGCTGGTGGCCTTCTCCAACTGGCCCACCACGGACCCCTTCCTCTACCCGGCGGACATCACCAGCCAGTTCATGAAATGCGCCCAGGTGGATGTGGAGCACATCCGGACCACGGACGCCTTCCTGTCCGGCTATTTCGCCTCCTATCATGTCTACCCGTACTATCCCGACTACCTGCACAATATCCTGGACCCCATCGGGCTGGTGGACGGCTCCCACCGGGACATGAGTCAGTACTATCTCACCACGGAGGGCGGGGTCCCCTATGAGGAACTGATGACCGGGGATGCCCAGGCGGACTACTATGACCCGGACGGCCATCTGAACACCTATTACGCCTATCTGAAGATCCTGAACGAATACCACACCATTCCCGTGGTGATCTCGGAGTACGGCGTTTCCACCGGCCGGGGCATGGCCCAGCGGGACTACTACACCGGCCGCAACCAGGGCCACATGACGGAGCGGGAGCAGGGATATGCCATTATCGACTGCTATGAGGACATCATGTCCGCCGGCAGCGCCGGCAGCTGTATTTTTACCTGGCAGGACGAGTGGTTCAAACGCACCTGGAACACCATGGCCAATGTGGATCTGGACAACACCCCTTACTGGAGCGACTACCAGACCAACGAGCAGTATTTCGGCCTGCTGGCCTTCGATCCCGGCGAGGAGGAGAGCGTCTGCTATGTGGACGGGGATCCCTCCGAGTGGAGCGCGGAAGATGTGGTGCTGGAGACGGAGCAGGGCACCCTGTCCATGAAATATGATGAGAAGTTCCTCTATTTCTACGTGGAGGCAGAGGACTTCCAGCCTGGCGAGGATTCCCTGTATCTCCCCATCGACACCACGCCCAAGACGGGCAGCACCTACTGTGAGAACTATGGTCTGACCTTTGAGCGCCCGTGTGATTTCGTGATCTACCTCCACACAGTGGAGGACAGCCGCATCGTGGTCCAGGAGCGGTATGAGGTGCTGCGGGCCGTGTTCTCCCAGGAGACGGAGGGGTTTGACCCCTATATCGATCCCGTCGATGCGGACACGCCGGTCTTCACCAACATCGAGCTGGTGCTGCAGCTGTTTGCGGACGAGCGGGGCCCGGGAGGCGACGACGAGGTCATGTATGAGACCTATGAAACCGGCGCACTTCGTCACGGTATTGCCAACCCGGAGTCAGAGGACTTCGACTCCCTGGCGGACTTCTGCTATACCGATCACGGCGTGGAGATCCGAATCCCCTGGCAGCTGCTGAACTTCTTCAACCCTTCGGAAATGATGATCCACGACGATTATTACGAATGCTATGGCGTTGAAGGCCTGCACATCGACGAGATGTTTGTGGGCATGGCTGTAGGGGACGATACAGCGTACCGCATCCCCATGGCCGCCTTTGCTCTGGAGGGCTGGGGCAAGACGGTCACCTATCACGAGCGGCTGAAGGAGTCCTACTACATTTTGCAGGAATACTGGGCGGGGCTGGACGGCTGAGCCGGCCCGCCTGCGGAGAGGAGGTGCGCCGGTGGGCGCGGAGATCTTGCTGTATGGCTATGGTCTGGTGTGCTTGAGCATGCTGGCATTCAACGTCATCTATGGTCTGTATCTGCGGTCCGATGACCGGCGGATGGATGCCAGGATGGAGGGAATCCGGCGCCGGGTCACGGCGCAGCTGCGGAGTATTCAAGAAGATTCGTCTGGGGAACCCCAGGCGGTCCAGGTCAGTCATCTGACCTGGATGCGCCGCCGGCTCTCCCACGTCAACTGCCTGCTGGCCTTTGACCGCCTTCTGGACGAGCTGGATGACCAATCCGAGGCCTATCAGAGCTATCTAAGACAGATGCAGCCGGTATTTCTGTATCTGGCCACCGTCTACTGGAAGCGGGAGAGCACCCAGGCGGCGTACTTCTGCTACTTTCTCTCCCGTCACAAGCTCCGCCGCCACATGGAGATGGATCAGCTCCAGCAGGTGATGCTCTCCTATCTGAAAAAGAGCAGCCTGTACTGTAAGATCAATGCCTGGAAGGCGCTTTGCAGCTTCGGCAGTCCCTCTATTCTGTGCAAGGCACTGCAGGAGCTGGGCACCGGAGACACGAGCCAGCTGCACGAAAAGGTAATCACAGAAGCGCTGCTCACCTACACGGGAGACCCCAAGGACCTGATTGAAGCGCTTTGGTCACAGATGGAGCGTTTCTCTGTTCCCATCCAGCGGGCAGTACTGGATTACATACGCTTCCAAAGCGGCAATTACCGGGAGCAGATGCTGGAGATCCTGCGGGACAAACACCGGAACAAGGAACTGCGGCTTTCAGCTGTCCGGTACTTTGGCCGCTACCCGGATCCATCAGCCCGCCCGCTGCTGCTGGGATTTCTTCAGGACCGCGATCCGACCCACTGGGAGTATTCCGCCATCAGCGCATCCTCCCTGGCGGGGTATGGCGGGCAGGATGTGGTGGACGCCCTGCTGCGGGCCATGAACAGCAGCAACTGGTATATCCGCAGCAACGCCGCCTCCAGCCTGGAGGCCCACGGGCTTTCCTACGAGCAGATGTTTCAGGTACTCAGCGGCGGCGACCGGTACGCCCGGGAGATGCTGGAATACCGTCTGAAAGCGAAGCAGCTGCAGGAAGAGGCGGCCCTGACCGCGTCAGAAGCGACGAATGCCCAGAGAGAGGGGGAACCGGTTGGTGTATGAGAGATTTTATCCAGATATTCCTGCTCTGCGTGGAGGCGTTCTTTATCCTCTATATGATCCTCTATTCCAGTTTCCTGTTTCTCTCGGTCACGGTAGGTTCCTCGGACCTCTATGCCGCCAAGCGGCGCAATCGCCTGAAGAACGAGCTGGCCAACGACTACTATGTGCCCGTCTCCGTCCTGGTCCCCGCCCACAATGAGGAGGTGACCATCGAGGCCACCGTCCGCTCCCTGCTGTCCCTGGACTACAAGCTCTATGAGATCGTGGTGATCGATGACGGCTCCACAGACAATACCACCCAGGTACTGCGGGATGCCTTTCATATGTGGAAGATTGAACGGCCAATCCATCGCCGCATCCCTTGCCAGCCGGAGGAGGAGATTTACGAAACGAGGGCCTATAAAGTGCCCATCACACTGGTGCGGAAAAAGAACGGCGGCAAGGCGGATGCCCTGAATATGGGGATCAATGTCTCCAGCTACCCATACTTCCTCTGCCTGGATGCGGATTCGGTTCTTCAGCACGACTCCCTGGAGAAGATCGTGCGCCCGGTGCTGGAGGACTCCAGTGTAGTGGCGGTGGGCGGCACGGTCCGTCCCTGCAACGGCGCGGAGATCGAGAATGGCCGTGTGATCCGCTACCGGATGCCCCGAAACCTGCTGGCCTGTATGCAGGTGCTGGAGTATGACCGCTCCTTCCTGGCCTCCCGCATCCTCTTCGACCGATTCAACGGGAATATCATCATCTCCGGTGCTTTCGGACTGTTTCTGAAAAATGTGGTTATCGCCGCCGGGGGCTATGACAGCACCACCATGGGCGAGGACATGGAACTGGTGGTAAAGCTCCATGTGTACTGCCGGGAGAATAGGCGGCCCTACCGCATCCGCTATGCCAGCGACGCGGTGTGTTGGACCCAGGTACCGGAGCGGTGGAAGGATCTGTGCCGGCAGCGCCGCCGGTGGCACATCGGGCTGTTCCAGAGCATGATGAAATACAGGAATATCCTGGCCAATCCCAAATACGGCGCTGTCAGCTTCGTCTCCTATTTCTACTTCCTGCTCTATGAGCTGTTCTCCCCCTACATTGAAGTGTTCGGCGTACTGACCACGCTGCTGGCTTTTGCCGTAGACCTGATCAACGTACCGTTCATGCTCCTCTTCTTTGGGATCTATGTGGTCTACACGGCAATCTTGTCCCTGACGGCATTTTTTGCCCGCATCCACACCATCGACCTGAAGCTCTATCCCACGGATGTTCTCAAGGCGGTGGGGCTGTGCGTGGTGGAGGTATCCTGCCTGCGGTTCGTCATGGCCTGGGTGCGGATGACCGCGCTGATCGGATACCGGAAGAAAAAGAATACCTGGGGCCATATTGAGCGTCAGAAAATCCAAATCAAATAAAGACGGAGGGGTCTTCTATGCGGCTGGAGGAATTGAGAAAGGGCCTGTGGGGCTACAAGAAAGACGCGGTATTCCAGTACATCTCACAACAGGAAGAACAATTCACGCAGAAGATGGCGGAAAGGGACGCCCAGCTGGAGCGGATGAGCCGGCAGGACCGGTCCCGCATCCAGGAGCTGGAGCAGGAGAACCGCGCGCTGAAGGAGGAGCTGACCCGGCTGCGGGCCCAACAGGACCAAATCTCCCAGGCTATCCTGGACGCGCGTTCCAGTGCTGAAATTCTGAAGGCGGAGAGCCGCGCGCAGGAGGAGAAAGCCCGGGAGACAGTCCGGCAGGCACTGGAACAGGATCTGGCGGTGCTGGAAAGCTACCGGCAGCAGGTCGCGGATCTGCACCGGGCCATCCGGACCGCTATGAAGGGCCTGGAACAGCAGGTGGAAGAGATGGAGCAGCAGGCTGAGGAACTGCTCGAGGCGGCGCCCCAGGAGAACCTGACACTGTTTCAGTGAAAAGAGAGGAGCCGGGCGTGCAGACAGGCGGTGCGATCATCTATGTGGCCGGGAATCCGGACCTCTATCCAATGGAATACTATAACCCGGAGAGCGGAACATACCAGGGGGCCATCCCGGACTTTTTGGCCGCCTTTGCCCAGGAGTACGGGTACGACCTGCGCTACTTCCAGCCGGGTTCGGAGGACCGCCGGGCAGAACTCGCGGAGAATCAGCAGGTGGACCTGGTCTCCGGCTGTGAGGCCAGAGACCGCTACGGCCACACGACCGGGGAGCCGCTGATTCTTTTTGAAAGTGAGACCGGTGGTGAGAATGCGGCGTATACCCTCTTCCTGACGCAGGTATCCCCCGGACAGTTCCAGGCGGACCTGCGGGAATATGCGGCCCGGACCTCCCAGAAGGAATGGACCGGGGCCATCCTGCATTCCGTGGCCGGGGCGCCGCAGCAGATCCACCCCGGATGGCTGTGGGGAGCAGGCCTGGTGATCCTGACCCTTCTCCTGGCGCTCGCTCTCACCCTGCTCCGGCTGCGCAAAAAGAAACAAGAGCTGGCGCCAAGGCGCTCAGAGGATCGCCTGGATTCCCTGGACACCTTGAAGGAATCCTTTGTCAATATAGCCGGCAGCCCGATCCGCAGCAGCTATGCCCTGGTCTGTATCCATCTGGATCTGGACCAGGTCGGGAGGCTGTGGGGTTATGAGCGGGCCAGGGAGCTGTTCCATCACGGGGCACTGCTCCTGCGGAAAGAGGCGGGCGGAGATATTCTGGCGCGTTGCGGCGAGGACCTGTTGATCCTGCGGCACACAGCAGACTCCCAGGAGGCCGCCTGGTGGGCGGACAGCGTGGTGCAGGAGCTCCGCAGCACCTTTCCTGCGGAGCTGCGCTCCCAGGACATTGCGGCGGGTATCTACCCGCTTGCGGCAGCTTCCCACGACTTCGACCACACACTGTTCCATGCCCGGCAGTGCGCCCGGTCAGCCTGCCGTGAGGATCGAAGCAGCCGGCTGTGCGGAACGGATCAGTGCCGGTTCTGCCAGGAGCGGTGGAATTTGCTGGGCGACTTTTTCAAAGCTCTGGAGCGGAACGAGTTCCAACTCTATGTCCAGTTCTTTGTGCATGCAGGCACTTTTCGGATCGTGGGCGGGGAGGCATTGTCCCGCTGGTACCACCCCAAATTCGGACTGCTGAGTCCGGCGCGATATATCCCGCTGCTGGAGGAGACCGGGCAGATCGAGAAATTGGACCTTTTCGGAATGAAAATGGCCTGTGAGTTTCTGGCGGAGCTGGATCGGCACCAGATCCGGGACTTTTTCCTCTCCTGCAATTTTTCCCGCAAAACTTTTAGCAAACCTGATTTTGCGCAGCGGTGTGTCCAGGCGGCTCGTCACTACACTTTCCCGCCGAAGCTCCTGATCCTGGAGATCACAGAGAGTCAGCCGATGGACCCGGTTGAGATGGAGCGGCTGCGTCAGAACATTCAGGAGATTCGGAAAAGCGGTATGCGTGTAATCTTTGACGACTTTGGAGCTGGCTTCTCATCCTTCCATGATCTGCAAAGCTGTTCTATAGACGGGCTGAAACTGGACAAGGAATTGGTGGATCATATGCAGACGGAAAAGGGGAAAATAATTCTGAACGCTCTGGTTGAGATCGGGCACCGCATGGGCCTGACAATCCTGGCGGAGGGCGTTGAGCGGGAGGAGCAGCTCTCCATGCTGCGGGCTCTGCACTGTGACGCGTTTCAGGGCTTTCGGTTCGCGGTGCCGCTTCCTGAATCAGAGGCGCAAAAGCGGATTCTGAGCGGGAACCGAACCCTGAGTGGCCCGGCTCAGAAACAAGAGGAGATTTATCATGCCGAATAAGGGACAGGATATTCTGCTGATCCCGGATGATGGAAACCGCGCAGTCCTGTAACAGCTCTTCGAGGCGGACTATACCGTCGCGGAGGCGGAAAAAGGGCTGAAGGCCCGCACAAGATTCCGAAAGTACCGGATCTCCTGTGCGCCGTGCTGAGGGGGAGATTCGGAGCAAAGGCGGTATCGCGGACCACGCCCGCTGAAACGCATGTGTGGGAGGAACCTGTCCATGGTGCGCCTGTACGGGCTGTCCGCACAGATGGATATGCAAATGCCGCTGATGGACAGCTGTGAGGCAGCACGGCAGCTCCGCACCATGGCCCGGCCGGACGCCGCGAATGTTCCGATCATTGCTGTCACTGCAAACATCTTTTGGGAGGATGTGTCAGCCACCATAATGGCCGGCATGAACGACCATATCTTAAAACCTGTCAGCGCCGCAGCCCTGCAGCAGACCCTGGAACAACCGCTCCATCCTCCGGAATGAGACGCGCCGACCGGTCTGTATGCAGGCGATCTCCCCGGGACGTGGCCCCGGCTGCCCTTTTGGACGTGAAAAAGAGAGAAGAGCCATGGCCGCATCCCACAGCGGGGACAGCCAAGGCTCTTCCGTGTTCAGCCATGTTTGCAGTTTCAGAGACAGTGAAAAAACAGGTCATTTGTGCCGCACATGTCGGGCGGTATGTGCGCCATGCTGTCAGTTCTCAATCACATATCGGGCGCGCTCCCGATCTTTTGACCTGATGTCATTCCCCGGTGTCCGAACATATTCTTGAGGGAATCGGCGACCGCTTTCAGAGTGCGAACGCTCTCCGGACACCCATACTGGCCGTTGACCTCCTGAAACAGATCCAGATCGATCATGAGGAAGCTGCCCAACAGGTCTTTCTGGGGATCAGCGGAGCGGAATGCCACGTGCGCAAGCGGCGAAAAAGGCCTGGCAGGTTGTCACCTCGGTCAGGGGGGCCACACCGATCTGTTACAGTGCGCTGGACCAACGTGCGATTCATCCACTCCCCCCTTTCCCAATTTCCTTCTCTCCGCTTACAGACCATTGCGAAACGGAAATTCCGGAAACTCTGGGAAAACAGAAATACAACCGTTTCACCGCCCGACTTCTGGAGCATCGGGCTACATGGGCAGAAGGTCCAAATGGCCTATACCATCCATAGCTCCGGGCCTCTTTCATTCCAGACAGCGGATACTGAGCTGGTTTTTTCCGTTGCGCTTGGCCTGATAAAGGGCGCGATCCGCCTCCGCATAGAGCTGTTCATAGGTTACGCCGGGGCGGTTGATCCTGCAGATGCCAAAGCTGCATCCCGCCTCCAGAGGCAACCCATGCCAGGTGATCTTCGAGACGGCACAAATCAACTGCTGTATAGACGATTCCAAGCAGGTCTCTTCTTCCACATCAATCAGCAGTCCAAACTCGTCTCCGCCGATCCGCCCAATCCCAGCCGCATCCGGAAAAGCGCCTGTCATCTGAATGGACACTTCCTTTAGCACATAGTCCCCGCATGGATGCCCGTATCGATCGTTGATCCTCTTGAAATTATCCAGATCTGCAATCAGCAGCGTCGTCCCCCTCGCCTGAGGATGCATCTCAACACAGTGCTGAAAGGCACGCTTATTCAAAAGGCCTGTCAGCGAATCCTGTTGGGCCATATAGCGCAGGTCCTCATTCATCTGGTGGATCTTCTGCTGTTGAGAGAGAATGGTCGCGTGGTGGTGGCTGTTGGTCAGGGAAACGGCCAGAGCCACGATGGCTGTGCAGGTGAGATTGACCAGGTCTCCGCTGCTGATGACACTGCCGGCCAGAAGCATCAGCAGGATATATGCGCTTGCGTGCATGAAGCACGCGAGCTTTGCCGGCATAAGGATGAATACCGATATACCGAGTACCGCTGTCAGATAGAGGCCGATCTCTGCTTCCGGATCGCGGTTCAGGTCATAGGCGTTGATACAGACGTGCCACAAAAGGAAAAACAGCACGGAACTGTACTGAATAAATTGATTGACTGCCAGACGCTGCATACGAAACACGCATCCCAGAATCAGACAGATTGCCGCGGCGAGAAATAAGGAGAGATAAAACCCAAAATAAATCCGGTTATTGAGTGTGCCAAGGCCCGAGTTTGACCAAAACAAAACACGGGCCATGTTGAATAGCTCCATGCCAAAAATCATGATGCAGATTACCAACAGAGAGACACGGTTCCGGCTGAGCGCAGTTTTCCTGAATTCCGGCATGACCTTTGGTGGAATGACAAAAAAATCTTGGACTTTTTCCCACATGAGTCAAATCCCCTTTCTGGCATCCATCCGTCTATACGCCGCTCGCTCAAAAAGGGTCATAATCGATATTATGAAAGTTATTTGGGCGTATAAACGGCTATCCGCAGCCACAAGAGTCCTGCTCTTGACTTGATGAGGTTATTATATTAATTCCAAATGGGTGATGCAAGCGGACCTCCATCTTTCTTTTTCATAATATCACATAATATGGGATATTACTACAAAAATCATTGAGAAAGCTATTACCAATACCAACAAGGAATAGCAAACAAATGCAGCATAGGCACCAAGCCCTACAAAAAAGGAAAGCCCCCAAAGTTTACCATTGAGGCTGGGAAACTTTGGAGGTGTGGGAGAGTCGGAGAGTTCGAAACACTTCTGTGCGGAAATTGCCGCATTTGCATCTCCCTGTAGCGCGATTTTTGGAAAACGGGTCCCGCTTTCGATTGTTTGACTTTTTTCTGTTATTTAGACCATTTTCTTTTTTAAAAACGCAAAAATGCCGCACTTTCGTGCGGCATTTTTGCTGTGTATCTTTTTCATCTACACATTTTGGTCCGAGTGGCGGGATTTGAATTATTCCTGTTCCTGCTATTCCGTTCTAAAGCGTGTCATTTCCGATTAATTTGTTTGCTTTTTGAAACTTTATCTACCCATTTATTCCCCTCCCTCCTGCGTGATATTAACACGGTAAGGGAAAAATAAGGGAAAACTTTTGGGGCCGCACAGCGGGGATCTTTTATGCAAAAGTCAAAAAAACGCGATCAACAATCCTGAGAGAAAGCACGGATAGCGTTGCCATGTGCGCAACATATCGGCCTGAAACTTATAAAATGGGACTACTTATGTGAACCATTCAGTACGTGGAAACGTTGGGTATGGCCTATCGCTATGTGGTGCTGAAGAAAAAACTGCCGGTGACGGTGATCCACCCAGATACAGGTCTAATATCATTGACTGGGTAAACTGCAAATGCTCCCAGAGCCGCTTATGGCGGCCCTGGGAGCGTGGCGTGTCATGCAGTTGTTC
>ERZ827423.1845-NODE-1845-length-19036-cov-2.857963_pt1 | contig 19036 bp, 19 predicted proteins | sample MGYA00519775_ERZ827423 | MGnify/ENA primary metagenome ERZ827423 (study PRJEB31778, sample SAMEA3449296) | human gut metagenome | biome: human gut; feature: human-associated habitat; material: faeces | place: United Kingdom | collected 2010/2012 ...
TATTTTTCTTATTTATCTGCTTCCAGTGCTGCTGCCTGTACACATGTGATCGCTACTGCACCAACGATATCTGATGCTACACATCCACGTGATAAGTCATTGACTGGTTTTGCGATTCCCTGTGTAATAGGTCCGAATGCCTGCGCTCCACCTAATCTCTGCACTAATTTGTATCCAATGTTACCAGCATCTAAGTCTGGGAATACTAATACGTTCGCTTTACCAGCAACTTCACTTCTTGGAGCCTTACTTGCTGCAACTTCTGGTACGATCGCTGCGTCAAGCTGTAATTCTCCACAGATCAGGTACTGAGGGTATTTTTCTTTAGCGATGTTTGTTGCTTCTACAACTTTTGTTACATCGTCATGTTTTGCACTTCCACATGTAGAATGGGATAACATTGCAACTCTAGGTGTTGCTCCGATCAGCTGCTCAAATGTCTTAGCTGAACTTGAAGCGATTGCTGCTAACTGTTCTGGGTTTGGATTCTGGTTCAGTCCACAGTCAGCGAATACGAAACATCCATTTTCGCCCATATCTTTAGCCTTTGTATCCATTAACATGAAGGCTGATACGATCTCTGTACCAGGTGCAGTCTTAACAACCTGAAGTGCTGCACGAAGTACGTTTGCAGAAGAGTTGATCGCTCCTGCTACCATTCCGTCTGCATCTCCAACTCTTACCATTGTTGCTCCGAAGAACAATGGGTTGGATAACAGAATCTCTTTTGCATCTTCTGGAAGCAGTCCTTTGCTCTTTCTTGCTTCACATAAAGATTCGATATATGTATTTAAATGATCACAGTTCTCTGGATCAACAAAAGAAGCTTTGGCTAAATCTAATCCTTCTGCTTCTGCTTTTGCTCTTTTGGCTGTAACGTCTTTAATGTCCGCAAACAGATCAAGCGCCGCATTTATTCTTATCTTCAGCTTGTCCTCTTTTGCCATCTTGAGATATGCGTTCATGTATGACAGGTCTATGCCCAGGTAAGGCGTCATGTCCGTAATTGAAGTAATACCGTATCTCAATGCCTTTTCCATATAGGTGCTTACCAGTTCTTCAACCTGCTCGTCCGTAAAGTCAAAGGCAATTCTTGCAGCTATTGAAAGCGCTGTTTCGTACAGGAAGCCTGTGGCCTCACCGTTTTCGTCTCTCTGGATTTCCCCGTAGTCAGGGTCGGGAGTTTCATTTGTAATTCCCGCAATCTCAAGCGCCGCAGTGTTTACCCATGCCGAATGAAGCTCATCGTCCATAAGCATTACAGGTCTGTCGCTTATTACTGCATCGATGCTTTTTTTATTTGGAAGTCCTTTGAATGCGTATTTGCTCCAGCCAATCCCTATAATCCATTTGTCATCAGGGTGCGCATCGGCATATTCCTTTGCCATTGCCACTGCTTCCTCTTCTGTTCTGGCGCTGTACAGATCGGCATATTTGCTAAGCATTCCCGCCTGAAGCAGATGCACATGGTTGTCATGTATTCCCGGCATAATCAGCCGGTCTTTTGTAAATTCATATACCTTGGTGTCAGGACCTGTGAAATCGGCGTCCTCGCCCTCTTTACCGATACCGACAATTCTGCCGTCCTTTACAGCAACGAAATTGATGTCCTTTACTCTGTAGCCTGCATCTTTTCTTCCGTAAAAAAATGCAGCGCCTTTGAGTACCATATCAGCCTTGCATTGTATCATACAGCATACTCCTTTCAATTCTTTAAAATTTAATATGTGCTTTTGCTGCGTTGATTTCTCCCCGCAACATAATAAAGCTTATACCAATCTTTCAGCAATATATATGTCTTACTTGTCGAGTTTTTTGTTTTTGTGTGATTTTTAGCTGTATATTTTAATTTTAAAGCTGTATTTCTTTGTTTTATGTTATCAAAAATCGCAACTAAGACCTGTTTTTGTGCCGACAGTATTTTTTTGCTTAATTCCGTTTTTATCTCCAAAACCGTAAATCTGTTATACAAACCCAGTTTAAAGCTGCGTTTTTAAGCCTGTTACACAATAAATTTGTTTTCTCGTTCAGGCTTTTTCAAATTGAAATAAATATTCTGTTAATATATAATGGATATGCGATGACAACAAAAACAGTTATCTGGCATTTTCGAAAGAAAGGATATGTTTGTATGCTCAAAAAAATAGATTACGAGGACGGGTTGCCCGTAAAGCTGGAAGTCTGCACCATAGGCCAGTATCCGTGGCATACCCACAATGATATTCAGATAGTGTATGTACTTGAGGGAGAGATTGAAATCAAAATAGCCTATGCCCGCTATACCCTTGTCAAAAACAATATTCATTTCATTCACAATGATGACGTTCACGGCTTCAAGGGACTTACCAAAAACAATCTGGTGCTGTTCATAAGCTTTAATATGGAATACTTTCTGGAGTTTTTCCCTGACCTTAACACTCAGGTATTCACCACCAAGGTGGGCGAGAATGTAATCACCTACAAAAAACATCTGGCAATCAAGACTCATATTTTCTCTATAATATCCGAGCTGTATTCAAAAGGCATCAGATACAGAGAAAACATACAGGAGATTTCAAGAGATTTAATATCGGATCTTTATGCCAATTTCAGGGGCTTCACTCTGGATCTGTCCAGCAGAACCTTTGAGCACAAGGTGCCCCACGATATGCTTCAGATAGACAGAATAGGCAGAGTCGTAAGCTATATATATAAGAATTATCCCTACAAGCTCAATCTGTCGGAGATTGCCAAGGCGGAGAATATAAACAGCTATTATCTGTCGCATCTGTTCCAGCAGTTTATAGGAGACAGCTTCAGAAATTTTGTAAGCATGGCAAGGTGTGAAATGTCAGAGGCAGAGCTTCTGTCTACAGATGTTTCAATCACTCAGATTTCTCAGAATGTGGGCTTTTCAAATCTTAAATACTATACGGACAGGTTCAGGGAATGGTTCGGCTGCTCTCCAAAAGAATACAGACAGCTTTACAGAGGCGAGATACTGGGAAACGCAAGGACAGATGTTAAATTCCTGCCCCTCAATACTATAGATAATACCATCAGAACAGACTACGGAGAGCTGCCTGTATTTACGGGAGCTTCCGGCAGGGTTATGTCCGCCAGCGTTAATTTCGCAAGATTTGAAAACCACGAGGCAGCTTTAAAGAGGCTTCCTCATATGTCCTCTGAAATAGGCAAAATGTACAGGGATTACGATGCTCATGCGGACTGCATCGCATTTCTCAAGGAGGCATTTAAAAATCCGCTGGCTATAAATCCGCTGATTGCAAGGTGCTCCCTGTATGACAACGCCGAAAATCCTCACGGGCTGTTTACCTACAACGGGCTCAAGAAGCCTCTTTACTACCTGTGTGAGTTCCTAAAATCCCAGCATGAGTTTCTTGTAAAGCATACCGGCTGGTATATGATTACTTCCGATACCAGAGATATTCAGCTCCTGTTTTTTAATGATGATGACGAAAACGAGCAGGACTTTGAGTTCAGCTTTTTCGATGCTCCGGGTGCTTATCAGATGAGAATTTCAAGAATGAACAGAGAAAATTCGTGTATAACGCTGTGGAAGCAGTTAAATTTCAAACCGGATCTAACCGCTATAGATAAAGCGAGCATTGAAACAATCTCCGCTCCCGCTATGAGTATGAAGCTTCTTAACACCTCAGGAAGTTTTACATATAACGAGACGCTCGCTCCCAATGAAATAGTGTTTGTTCAGATGAGACTGCTTGAGAAAAATTAACACGTTAATGATTAAAAGCTGCCCGCAGTGAGCAGCTTTTAATTTCTTATCAGTTACAGAGCTTTTTTGTTTTCCTCAACAAATCTTTTTATCTTTTTGGACGTATTTTTCTCAAATTCGTGATGTCTGAGATTTATTTTTTTAATCATCTTGTACCCCGGATTTTCATCATTAATTTTGTCAACCAGTGACCACAGATATTTTTCGACCTCTTTGTCATCATCGGCCTTATCGCCGAGAGTTTCTTTAATCAAAGCCCAGTCAGGATATATGCCTGCAACAATAAGAGTATCGTCTTTGCCCTCGGCATCTCCTTCAAACACCATAGACTCTGTAATCTCAGGGAACAGTGACAGCTGGTATTCCAGTTCTTCAGGGAATACGTTCTTGCCGTTTTTAGTAATGATAACGTTTTTCTTTCTTCCAGTTATTACAATATATCCCTCATCATCTATATATCCTAGATCGCCTGTATGGAACCAGCCGTCTCTGATTACCTCGGCAGTAGCCTCAGGATTTCTGTAATATCCCAGCATGATATTATCACCCTTAAGGCATATTTCTCCTATTCCGTTTGGCGCAGGGTCTGCAATTTTAGCATCAAAACCCGGAAGCGCTATGCCGCATGAATAGCTCTTTGGTTTGTTTTCAGGATTAAGCGCTCCCATAGGCGCAGCTTCCGACAGCCCATAGCCCTGCAGCGCCATAATTCCAAAGGCCTGCAGGTCCTCTAAAATTTCAGGATTTACGGCAGCTCCTCCGCATATCATCATTCTCATTCTTCCGCCAAAGGTATTTTTAATTTCTTTAAAGAACACATCTGTAAGGTTTAATCGCACCTTTCCTGCCGCTCTGCATACTTTCATTATCTTTCTTACGGCTTTTTCCTTGCCCTTGGCCCTTATATTCTTCCATATAGCCTTGTACAGCGCTTCAAACACGGCAGGAACCGCCAGCAGGAATGTAGGCTTAACCTCCTGTATATTCCTTATTATATACTTGAGTCCCTCGCAGTGCGCTATGGCGCTTCCCTTGTAGAGAGGCATGAGGAAATCGCAGGTACATTCAAAAGTATGATGTATCGGCAGCACCGAGAAGAAAATATCGCTCGGTTTAACCTTGAGCAGCGCAGGCGCAACCATAAGGTCTGCGACAATGTTTCTGTGGGAAAGCATAATGCCCTTTGCCATACCTGTGGTGCCCGATGTGAATATTATTACGCTCATTTCACGGCTGTCTATCTGCGCGTCAAGAAAGCTTCTGTCACCCTGCTCTATGAGCTTCCTGCCCTCTGTAACAAGTTCGCGCTGTGATATTATTCCTTCTGCAGACTCTTTTCTGTCCTGTGAAATCAGAAGCTCAAGGCCTGTATCGCCCTCCTCCATCATCTTCACAAAGGTTGCTTCTCTTTTTTTATCGAAAATAACGGCTGAACATTCCGCCTCATTTATAAGGTGCTTGAGCTCATTGTATGAAAGCTCCTTGTCAAGAGGGACAACAACGCCCGTGCCGCACACAACAGCCAGATATCCTATACTCCACATATAGTTGGTCTCTCCGATTACGGCAATTCTTCGCTCTTTCATGCCGCGGGCTATAAGGGCGGTACCCATACTGTTGACATCAGCAAACATTTCTCTGTGCGTGATTGTTGTGTATGGCCCCTTTTCAAATTTGGTATAAAAAGCAATACCGTCCCCGTAAAGCTCGGCGCTTGACTCAAGCATCTGCTTTATATTTATTATAGGTCTGTTATCAAAATGCTGGACTCCGGGCCTTTTATCATCAAGCTGGCACTGTATAATGCCTTTGGCCCATTCCCAGTCCTTTTCCTGCATACGCATATATTCTTCATGTGAAACCGGCTTCATACCTCTTCTCCTTTTGTTTTATTTCATTAAAAGCTGCCCCTTCTTCAAAGCAGCTTTCAGATTTTTGTCAGTTATAAGGCTTTTTTGTTGTCTTCAATAAATCTTCTTATCTTTCTTGAAGTGTTTTTTTCAAATTCATGATGTCTCAGATTGAGTTTTTTTATCATTTTGTAGCCCGGGTTCTCTGCGTTGACTTTGTCAATCAAAGTCCACAGATATTTTTCGACTTCACTGTCGTCATCAGCCTTATCACCGAGAATATCCTTCATCACAGCCCAGTCAGGATATATACCTGCAACTATAAGGGTGTCGCTCTTACCCTCTGCCTCTCCTTCAAATACCATTGATTCTGCAATTTCATCAAATAGTGAGAGCTGGTATTCCAGTTCTTCAGGGAATACATTCTTGCCGTTCTTGGTAATAATTACGTTCTTCTTCCTGCCGGTGATTACTATATATCCCTCATCGTCTATATATCCGAGATCTCCCGTATAGAACCAGCCGTCTCTGATAACCTCAGCCGTAGCTTCGGGGTTCTTGTAATATCCCAGCATAATATTGTCGCCTTTGAGACAGATTTCGCCTATACCGTCTGCGCCCGGATCTGCAATTTTGGCATCAAATCCCGGAAATGCTATACCGCAGGAGTTGCTCTTAGGCTTGTTTTCGGGATTTAACGCTCCCATAGGTGCAGCCTCTGACAGTCCGTAGCCCTGAAGCGCCATAATTCCAAAGGCCTGAAGATCCTCTAAAATCTCCGGATTGATAGCTGCGCCGCCGCATATCATCATTCTCATTCTGCCGCCCAGTGTCTGTTTGATTTCCTTGAAGAATACGTTGGTAAGATCTATGCCGACTTTCTTTGCGGCCTTGCATATCTTCATCGCTTTTCTTACGGTTTTTTCTTTGCCCTTGGCTCTTATGCCTTTCCATATTGCCTTGTGCAGCGCCTCAAATATTGCAGGAACCGCCAGCAGGAATGTAGGGTGAACCTCCTGTATGTTCTTGACTATATATTTAAGTCCCTCGCAGTGCGCAATGGCTCCGCCCTTGTAAAGCGGCATTATGAAGTTGCAGGTGCACTCGAAGGTATGATGTATCGGAAGTACCGAGAAGAAAATATCGCTTGGCAGGAAGTCAACCAGCGTCGGTGATACCATAAGGTCTGCGGCAATGTTTCTGTGGGACAGCATAATGCCCTTTGCCATACCGGTTGTACCGGATGTAAATATTATTATGCTCATTTCCTGGCTGTCTATCTGCGCGTCAAGAAAGCTTCTGTCGCCCTGTTCTATGAGCTTTTTCCCCTCTGCAATAAGCTCCCACTGGGATACAATTCCGTCTGCGGACTCTCTTCTGTCCTGTGAAATCAGAAGTTCAAGGCCTGTTTCGCCCTCTTCCATCATCTTCACAAATGTAGCTTCTCTTTTTTTATCAAATATTATTGCCGAACACTCAGCCTCGTTTATAAGGTTTTTGAGTTCATTGTAGGAAAGCTCCTTGTCAAGAGGTACAACAATACCTGTACCGCAGACAGTGCCCAGATAACCTATGCCCCACATATATGTGGTTTCTCCGATTACGGCAATTCTCTTGTCTTTCATACCGTGAGCGATAAGGGCTGTACCCATTCCGTTTACGTCATTAAACACTTCTCTGTGAGTAATTGTAGTGTAAGGTCCCTTTTCAAATTTGGTATAAAATGCAATACCGTCACCGTAAAGCTCGGCGCTTGACTCAAGCATCTGCTTGATGTTGATTATAGGTCTGTTGGTAAGGTGCTGTACGCCCGGTCTTTTGTCGTCAATCTGGCACTGTATGAGCGCTTTGGCCCACTCCCAGTCCTTTGCCTGCATAGCCTTGTATTCTTCCTGTGAAACTGGCTTCATATTCGTTCTCCTTTTCTCTGTTATTTTTTATGATTAGCATTCTCCATTGTGTCTATACAATCTTCAAACATCTGATTAAGTCTGCAGAAGCCCTTGTAAAGCACCTGCTTCTCCTCGTCTGTAAATTCTTCACATATCCGGCTGATGGCATTATCTCTGTGAGAAGTCTGCAATGCTGTAACAAGTCTGCCTTTTCTTGTCAGCGATACAATTGTACTTCTTTCATCAGCTTTATCTGTTTTTCTCCTGACGTAATCAAAGGTTTCAAGTTTTTTAATCAGAGCCGTTGCAGATGGTCTTGAAATTTTAAGATAGTCCGCAATCTCGCTGATTTTCTTTTCACCGTTTTCGCTTTTGTATAGAAACTCCATTGCGTTTCTGCCTCGAAAAGAAGTTGTCGTACGGCTGTGTTTTCTCTTGGTTTCCTCCATTAGAAGTACATTATGGTATGCCCGAACAAGAATGTTATTAAATTGTGCTGTGAAATCGTCCATAGTCTTCCCCTTTCAGGCAATTTAACTTACTAAATTTTACCACCTATTGTGACATGTGTCAATATTTATGTGTATTCATCTGTTTTTTAACATTTCGATTACCGCAGCTGCAGACAGCTCCGCCGCTTTTTCAAGGTTTGCAAGGCAGTTTTTAACGCCGCTGCATTCCGGTGTGTCCGATATTGTTCTGACTGCGGCAAACGGCACCTCGTTTATATAGCAGCAGTGGGCAACTGCCGCAGTTTCCATATCGGCGCACACAGCCCCGAATTTATCTGCAATACGCGCTCTGTTCCTGTCGTCTACAAAATAATCGCCGCTTGCTATACAGCCGAATATATAATCTGTTTCCCGCAGACACTCTGTAAGGCTTCTGTCCGCTTTAAATACAGCTTCGCTCATATACGGACTCTCAGCTTTAAGGCAGCCTGATGCAAAATCGTGATAGACAGCCGTATCGCATATAACGGTATCAAACAACTTAATCCTGTCGTCTGTGCTGCCTGCCGCGCCGGATACTACAACTGCTCCGACATCAAATCTGTCTGTCATCAGCTGAGCGGCAATCGCGCTGTTTACCTTGCCGATGCCGCTGCTGCACAGTACAACCGGCTTCCCGCATATATCTCCTGTCAGAAATTCAAGTTTTTTAATCTGCACCCGTTTCATATTGTCTGCAGCCTCTAAAAACGGCTCAAGCTCCTGCCTGCATGGGCATATTATTCCTGTAATTTTCATGGCCTAGCCCTGCTTCTTTACAAGACTTCCGATCAGAAGTCCCGCGCATAAGCCTAAAGAGATGCCTATTCCCATATCCCATACGCCTGCCGAGGCTATGCAGACTCCGAGGCACAAACCCACGCACATACCCTCGTTCATATAGCTTTCCTGCTTCTTTTTGTCTTTGTCCGCCGATTTTTTGCGGTTTGAATTCTGCGCTGCAAAGATTGCAATAACAATGCCCATCACTACCCACGGCAGCGCTGCCTTTATAAATTCCAACATGGCTTCCTCCTAAAAAATCATATAGTATATTACTGCGTTTAATATAAGGGAGGTGACTCCCATAACCATTCCGGCTTTTGCCGCCGAGTTTCTGACTCCCGGCGGAGTGCTTCTTCTGCCTATCGAACTGAATATAATTGCAAGAAGCGACGGCAGTACAAATGTCGCCATTGTAAGGTATGCGATTATTCCGCATATGAGTCCCGCTATACTGAAGCCGTTAGTCGCTTTGACCGTATTGTGACTGTAGGTCCGCTCAGGCTCCTCGTAGGCTCTGACAAACTCCAGCGTTTCCGGTCTTTCCTGCGGATAGATTGACATCTTCCAGTCGTCCTTTGCAAGCCTGTTTATAACGGTTATGCCTATAATGTAAAGCAGCGCCGTAAATGCAAGCAGGCACATGGAAGCATAGTCCCAATTTAAAAATGCAAAGGTATCATATATGCCGTGAATTACAATAGGAATTATAACGGCGCAGAGCTGGCAGCCCGCAGCGCCGCCTCTGTTTCCCGCAACATAATGCTTCTTTGCCATTCCGAAGAAAGCGCCCATAAACGCTCCGCAGAAGGCGTGAAGCGGTACTGAAAGAAACGCTCTTGTGACAGCAACGGATATGCCTCCGTCAAGCACATACATTATATTTTCAAGCATTGCAAAGCCTGCGGCCACAGAAACGCCGTATACGACTCCGTCAAACCTGTAGTCAAACTCTCTGTTTTTCCATATTCCTATCCTAAGAAACGCAAACTTGCACAGTTCCTCTATAAGGCCTGCCGACAGGAAGGATATAGTCATGGCATATCCCAGACTTCCCTCCGGATACTGCGGAAGATAGTTCTCTATCCAGCCCTCGAGAAATGCCGCAGGCACACACGAAAGCGCGCCTAAAACAACCATTTTAACTATAAGGTTTACAGGCTCTCTTTCGACCTTGTCTTTTCTGAATATGTATAATATTATCAGTATACCCGGCAGCATTGCCAGTGAAACCAGACTAAACATAATAACCTCCGTTAAGCAGCCTTTTTACTTTTTTCCATTCGGGACAAAACCTATCCATAAGCGCTTTGAAATCCGCGCCGTGATTTGGCACCAGCAGGTGACAAAGCTCGTGAACGATAACATATTCAAGGCAGCATACCGGATAAGGCGCCAGCTTCAGAGACAGCCATATGCGCTTTCTGACGGTGTTGCAGCTGCCCCAGCGGGTTTGCATATCCCGAACTCTCCATTCGTCCGCAAAAAGACCTGTAGCCTGCTCCCATAGCGGCGCAAGCTCTGATATCTTCTGCAAAAGCTCTCTGCGGTAAAATTCGTTTAATGCAGCCTGCCGCTGTTCAAATGATGAGCCTTGAGGAACATATATAATTATATTCTCGCCTGCCGTTTCGGCTCTGCTCCTGCCCTCTTTTATCACCAAAGTATACGGATTGCCCCACAAGTAAAGCTTCTCACCTGATACAAGCCGGCGGCTTACCGCGCCCTCATACTTCCTGCGGTGATTTTTGATCCACGCAAGCTTCGACTCTGCAAAAATGTATATATCCTCATCTCTCATATGAAGAGGCGCTGATATGACCACATCGCCTGCAGGGGGCTTAATGCGTATGTATATGTTTTTTATTCGTTTTTTGTCTACCTTTATTTCTATCCCGTCTAAAACCATAATAATATCTTATCACAAAAACAGGCAATTACATAATATATATTATGCAATCGCCTGTTATTTCTAAATCTCTATGTCTTTTTTCATTAAATCGGCAATAGTGATGCCGTCAAAGAAATCTGTAATTCTGTTATTAAGCTCTTTCCACATAGGAAGTGTCCTGCACTGATCGGCCCTCTCGCATTCCTCGGCATCGCAGTCCAAACACGCCACAGGTGCAAGTGAACCCTCCGTAAGCCTCAGTATATCGCCTACAATGTACTCATCGGGACTGCGGTTGAGCCTGTAGCCTCCGCCCTTGCCGTGCACGGCCTCTACGAAATTCGCCTTTGACAGCATTGTCATAATCCGCTCCACATATTTCTGTGAAACCTGCTGCCTTTTGACTACGTCTTTCATAGGAATATATTCTCCATTGCAATGCTCCGCCAGGTCAATCATAACCCTGAGAGCATATCTTCCCTTTGTGGAAATCATCATTTGTCTTCACCTCTGTGTAAATTACACATTTATTCTATCATATATTTTACTGTGCGAAAAGAGGAGTTGACAAATATCTGTCGCCTGTGTCCGGAAGCAGAACTACAATATTCTTGCCCTTGTTTTCAGGTCTTTTTGCAAGCTGTATTGCCGCATAAACCGCTGCGCCTGATGAAATACCAACCAGTACGCCCTCTTTTCTTCCTATAAGTCTGCCTGTTTCAAAAGCATCGTTATCTGCTACAGGTATAATCTCATCGTATACCGATGTGTCAAGCACGTCAGGAACAAAGCCTGCGCCTATTCCCTGTATTTTGTGGCTTCCCGCCTTGCCCTGCGATAATACAGGTGAGGTTTCAGGCTCTACCGCCACAACCTTTACTTCCGGCTTCTTTGATTTCAGATACTGGCCTGTACCTGTTACCGTGCCGCCTGTTCCGACGCCTGCAACGAATATATCAACCCCTCCGTCAGTGTCCTCGTAGATTTCAGGACCTGTTGTTTCAAAGTGAGCCTTAGGGTTTGCCTCGTTTACAAACTGTCCCGGAATGAAGCTGTTTTCAGTTTCGTCTGCAAGCTCCTGAGCCTTGGCAATTGCGCCTTTCATTCCCTTGGCGCCCTCTGTAAGCACCAGTTCTGCTCCGTATGCCGCCATAAGCTGTCTTCTCTCTACTGACATTGTTTCAGGCATTACGATTATAATGCGGTAGCCTCTCGCCGCTGCTACAGATGCAAGGCCTATGCCTGTGTTGCCGCTGGTAGGCTCGATTATAACGGAGCCCGGTTTAAGCTTGCCTGATTTTTCGGCGTCATCTATCATAGCCTTGGCGATACGGTCCTTTACCGATCCAGCCGGATTGAAGTATTCAAGCTTTGCAAGTATTTTAGCCTCTAATCCCAATTCCTTTTCTATCTTTGTTAATTCCACCAGTGGTGTGTTTCCTATAAGCTGATCTGCTGATTTATATATCTTTGACATAATTTCCTCCTTTAAATACTAAAAACAAATTACTTTAACATCTGTCCTTTATATATATATGCCCCAAAGGGCATACACAAGAAATTATATGGTTTCTGTTTCATTTTCTTTTACCTACCTCATTAGTATGTATATACCTTACGCCCATTTACCCACCTTGTCAATAGGTAAATAAAAATATTTTTCAAATTAATTAAAAACCCCTGAAATCATATTCAGAGGCCCTTAGTTATAAGTCTGCTTCGCTTTGCGCTTTTTTATTCATATAGTCAATAATTCATTTCCCCATATCTCAAGCTCCGCCAGCACAGCGCTGAATTTGCTGCCTATCTCGCTAAGGCCGTATTCAACCCCGGCGGCACCTGGCTGTACTCCTTTCGTACAATCAGCCCCTCGCGTTCCAAAGCCTTGAGCTGCCTTGAAAGCGTTGTATGAGTCATCTCCTCATCACAAAGGGTAGTCTTTTCCGTCTTTCGCATAACCATACTCTGCAATTTCAACATCTCCTGCCTGACAGCTCTTGTTTGTGGAATCATAGGAAATATATGTTTTTTCCCGATGATTGCGGGCAGCATTCCATTCATCCAGAAACGCTATATTCTGATCCGGCGTAACCGAGGAAAGAAAATCAGATACTTTTGTATCGCTGTATATCTTCATTCCTGGGGTAAAAAGAGGATGGTTATTTCCGTATTCAGGGTAATACTGCCCTGCATTGTTTTCTGTGACTATTGAACAGGCTGCAAGGTCAAGGAAAAGGCCGCTGTCTTTTCCTATGATATGAGCCATCATTTCATCAAACCTGTATTCTTCTATGATTTTCTTAATCACAACATAACTGCCTATTCTGATGCAGCCGCTTCGTTTTGACCGTTTCCTGAATTCCGGAAGCTCAACGTCCGGGAAGTATTTCACAAAGTTCTGATTGGGATGCATCATTGTCGGATCAAGCGGATCTGCCTTGCCTATTGTAGTTCTTTGAGGTATGTTATAGCGCTTTTCGGGAATATATTTTCTGCCGTATGTATATTCTACATAAGCAGTGCCTTTTCTCTTGTTCAATGAAATTTTTTAGTGTTTTCCGGTATTTTTACAAGAAAATCAAAGTACATTTTGCTTTTCCTGTTAAGTATGATATCCTACTCAATAATTATATCAGATTCGCCCGGAAAGTCACCGTTTTCGTTGATTTCCCGGGCTTTTCCACGTATTTTTGAGTGCAATTTGCCTATTGAGTTGAAAATTCATCTGAAGTTAAGATTTACACGAATCGAACTCGTTTTTTGCCTCTTTTTCGTGTAAATATACATTCTGGCGCGTGAGTGAACACTCAAAAACCCGGGCGAAAACGCTCAGGCACGCGACTGAGATGGGAGTCGAGGAGGCAGTCTGCAAACAAGGCGAAACAGGCTGCCCGTTCCTCATCGCGCACTCAGATATTCCATCAATTGTTCCATGGACAGAGCCGGTACGGCAGCTGTATCAGTATCCCATTTCTTCAGGATTTTCCGGATCGATGTTCATTTCCGAATAGCAGTGCAGGCATCTACCCGTATAACATAATATAACCTTCATGCTCTCCGGAATAAATCTGCCGCATTTCCGGCATCTCCAACCCGGGGTTGGCTCCCCGCCTCCCATTTCGTCAAATTTGCCGCCCGAAACATTTTCAAGCTCGTCATCTGCTATATTGCCGGAGCTTGTGCCAAGCTGCTTAAAAAACGCATCCGCTTTTTCTTTTGTCATTTCAATGCCATTTTCTTTTGCAAATGCCAAAAGTTCTTCGGGTGTTTTCATTTTTTTTACTTTTTCCAATAATTCTTTGTTCAGTTCCATTGTTTTTCTCCTTTCATCGTCAATTGGGGGGGATAGCACTTTTCAGTCGTTTTTCAACATCTTTATATCGGAATTGTTGGTTTTTATCTTTGTATTAAAAGCAACACTGTTGAGCTTTATGCTTGTATCAAGTCCTTTTCTGATTTTTTCATATAATGATCCCTCCCTTATAGTTTTATCTGAGAGTGATCGCTCAAATCTGATTGCTATGTCTTGCTGTTTATAACCTTGCTTCCTCCTTCTGTTTATTTATACGATCAAAAAGAAAAAAGGTATAATGATTGTTTAGATTTAGTATAACATACGGTCAAAAAAACCAAAAGACTTTTAGAAAACAGCTGTATCGTTAAAAACCGGCTGAAAAAGCCGCAGAAAGATAATAAAGCAGGGTGCATCGGGGAATTGACGGAGCAGGCGGGAGTTTGAAACCTCAGAAGCAGAAAAACAGCTGTAAGCGTTGAAAACGCTTAATTCTTTTGTCAGATTTTTAAGATTTTGCTTCGGAGGCCTGTTATGAGAGTAAGAACAAACAAATCAGAACCCGGCACACGCTTTTACATCATCAAAATCTACTACGATACCAAAGGTATCGAAAATACCGGTACTGTTAAAAAACCGGGCAGCGAACAGAAAATCCGTGAAAAAAAGGTCGTGACTTTATGGAATGGGCAAAAGAACGCGCCGCTTTCCTGACAGAGAAAGAATTACCGATATACCTTTTCCTCCAGCGGATTTTTTACGATCCCGGACCGGACAAAATATGCGCCTCAATTCAGAAGAATGCAGATTTTTCCTTTAACCTTACAGATATATTTCAGAAGCTCTGTTACGGCAGAATTCTTGAACCACGTTCCAAAACTCTCCTTCAGCAGCCGGATTCTGATGTTCTTCAGATGTACCGCGCTCCGGATGTTCTCTGTGAAAACTTTGATGATATACAGTCAGAGTTTTACCGTAACACACTTAAACTCGGAGAAAGAAAAACAGGGGTAATATACTGATTATCAGATTATTACAAAGGTGAATATGAAAAAAACCATAGGATTATCTCAAAAAAACAGAATGATGCAAAAGCGACGCCAAAAAAGATATGCAAAAATCAGTTAAGTTTTAGCTGTCAAACTCGGGAGTATACAACAGAACCTCAAAAACTTTATAAGCCCCCGGTTCTCATTGCCGGGGGCTTTATCTCTATAGTTATTACTGTTCTTCAAACATATCAGGACCGACTCCGCAAAGCGGGCACTCATAGTCAGCAGGCATCTCACCCTTATAAACATATCCGCATATCTTGCACACATATGTCTTTTCAGGCGCTGCTTCCTCTGCAGGAGCTTCCTCTCCTGCCATTGAAGCTGCAATCGCTTCAACCAGCACATCTATATCCGCAATCTGTTCTTCCTTGAGGGCGGATTTGACAGTTACGTTCTTCTCGATATATGTTATGTTTTTGCAAGGCTCAAGTATTGCTTTCATACCCTTTGTTGCCATAGGACCCCATGAGCCGTTTTCAACAAAAGCAACAGTTCTGTGCTGCAGATTATGGTTTGCAATATCATGAAGCAGATTTTCCATATTTACAAATACTCCTGCATTGTAGGTTGTTGAAAGGAATACGATATGGCTGTATCTGAAAGCTTCCGACAGTATATATGAAGCGTGAACCGCTGAAACATCATACATTTTAGTTCTGATGCCTTTGTCCGCCAGCTTTGCGGCAATTAATGCCGCCACACTTTCGGTGTTGCCATAAACCGATGCATAAGGTATGAGGACTGCCTTTTCCTCTGGCTCATATCTACTCCATTTGTCATACATACCGATAATGTCTGCCAAATTGGTTCTGAATATAACGCCGTGGAGAGGCGCCAGCATCTTAATGTCAAGCGCAGCAGCTTTTTTGAGGACAGCCTGCACCTGCGGTCCGTATTTTCCTACTATATTAGTGTAATATCTTCTGGCTTCACTGTAGTCCACCTCGGTTTCATCATCAAATATACCGCCGCTTAATGCGCCGAAGTTGCCGAAAGCATCTGCCGAAAACAGAATTTTTTGTGACTCCTCATAGGTAACCATTACCTCAGGCCAGTGCACCATAGGAGCCATAAAGAATTTAAAGGTATGAGCACCTGTGCATACAGTATCCCCCTCTGCAACAATCTGAACTCTCGCATCTATATCAAATTCAAAGAACTGATTTATCATCTTTTTGGTCTTGTCATTGCAGACAACCGTAACCTCAGGGTATCTCAGAACCAGTTCTTCAAGTGATGCCGCGTGATCCGGCTCCATATGGTTTACTATCACATAGTCAAGGCTTCTGCCTGCAAGCATATGTCTGATGTTTTCAAAAAACTGCTTTGAAACAGCTCTGTCAACAGTATCAATTACCGCCGTCTTGCTGTCGTCTATAAAGTATGAGTTATATGATGTTCCCTCCGGAACAGGATATACGTTTTCAAACCGAGCAATTCTTCTGTCGCTTGCTCCTATATAGCTTATCTTGTCTGTTATTTTTCTTGTACAGTACATAATCCCTCCGCCTCCTGTTTATCAGTATTTTTTACTTTATATCATATATTCTACTCAAAATCCACTGCGGTTTCAATACCGTATTTTTCTTTGAGCTCTCCCAGCTTTTTAAAGTGAGCCTGCTGTGAATGTATCTGCTGAGCTTCTTTTGTTTCCCATATTTCCAGAAGAAACAGCTGGTTTTCATGCTCTGCAGGCCAGTAATATTCGTAGCGTACATTGCCGTCCTCTTTGCGTGAAAGAATATCGATGCCGATTTCCCTGATTTCTTTGTAAAATCCCTCTACGGCAGCTCTGTCACTGCCCTTATATGTAACATAAATAGTAAACATTAAATCCACCTCCTATTTGTAACTGAATTTAGAATTGCCGTCAATTATATTTATCCACGTATTTCCGACAGCAAGCTTTATCTCATTGCCGTCTTTGTCCTTGAATACTGCAGGGCTATCCGGATTTTTCTTACTCCATGTACATTCAAACATTCTGCCTTTTGTAAACACCCAAGCTTCTCCGCCTGCGCACATATCTATATCCAGTCTGCCCTTGTGGTCAAATACGCTGCTTGATACTCTGTAGACTATAAGGTTTGAGGTTTTGATAAGCTCTCCGTCTGTAAAATCGGCATATTCGCCGCCGTTTACAAATTTCTGATACACACCCTCATCACTCAAATACTTATATACATTGTCTGAACCGGAATAGGCAACCTTTATCTCCGAAACCTCTTCATTTGCCGCAAATTCTATACCGCTTAAATCAGGAAGCTCATATTTCTGCCATGACCATTTGAGGTTTTCTTTGATTTCTTCCTCACACTTTGCAAGGTATTTATCCTGTGTGCCTGTCAATACAGCCTCCTCCTGCTCGTCCATAAAGCTGAAAGCCCTCACATCTACTGATGTATCCCAGCCGTTATCCGCTGCCGCTTTTAGCACGTCTTTTGTGTCCACAAGGCAGTCGTGCGGCGCAGGCTTTGCATCGGTTCTGTAAAAGAAGCTGTATTTCTGGGCAGGTATATATGCCACACTGCCCTGCTCAAGATATTCTCTTGCCTGCGGACTGTAACCGTTATGCACAAGTATTGCATTGTATTCTCTTGCAAGGTCTACTATATATGATCTGACGCTTCTGCAGGGCCCTACGGTTTCAGGTATTTCACTGTAATATATAGCCTCAAGCCTTGACTGCGACCCCTCGACAGGCACTTCATAGACTATATCCGCCTTTGATATTCCAAGCTGCGGCTTTGCCTCTCCCACATTGTCCGTCGATACTATCAGCGGTCTTGCGGGAAGTGTTTCAACCTGCTCTCCCGTAAGCGGATTTGTAATTCCTGTTTTTTCTTTGGCAGAGTCCACATACGCCGGAGTGTTAAATACAAAAATACAAATTCCCGCTGCTGCAAGTATTAATACCGAAAGTATAATTATTACTGCAATTTTTCCTTTTTTCTTTCGCCTTGCCATAAGCATATCTCCTGTTACAGATATTTCTCTATTTTAATATATATCCGGCCTTTTTTGCTGTTTCCGCCTATCTCCGCAAGTCTGGCCTTTCCAAGCCCCCGGATAACCAGTCTGTCCCCCTCGTTTACATTAAAGTCGGGCTTTACTATCTGGCTGCTGTTTACAAAGGTAATACCCTTTCGTACCGCCTCTGCCGCCTTTGCTCTCGAAATGCCAAAGGCCGATGATAGCACGCTGTCAAGCCGAAGCGATGCCACCGTATCGGATATTTCCTTAAATCTCAGGGGCGGCAGCTTGATGTCGCTACTGCTTACTATCTCAAGCTTAAGACTTGTCCTGCCTGCCTTTTCATAATTATACAGCAGAAACTCCGAAATGTCCCGAAGAACTGCAATATCCGCGCCGTCCTCTCTTACGAGTATGTCCCCTATTTTTTCTCTTTTGAGACCCATACCCACCAGCGAGCCGAGATAATCCCTGTGGCTGAGCGCTCTTGAGCCTGCCTGTCTGTAGGCTCTTATCCACACAATAGGGTTGTCCTCTTCATTGTCTGCAAAATACTCCGCCGCGCTCTGCGAAATCCATTCTGGTTTAAATACGCATATTCTCCTCTCGGCATCCTCGTATCCTCCGTAAAACTCAACGGCGCTGTCGTATCTGTATCGCTCCTTTACAAGGGACTGCTGCCTTAAGTCAAGGAATCCGCTGTTTCCCATAGTATATCCGTTGATGCATTTGTCATATAAATCTTCTATATGTGCAAAAAGTATTTTATCTTCTTTAACATTTTCGTACATTGCTGTTTAATCTTCCTTGCTTCTGTTGTATACTAATTATACGACAAATACACATTTTGCGAAAGGAGAAATTAATGAAATACACATATATTCCAAAGGGCGTATGTCCCAGAGCCATTGAATTTGAAATAGAGGATAACACTGTTCGCAATGTCAGATACACAGGCGGCTGCAACGGCAACCTCCAGGCTTTAGGCAGACTGGTTGAGGGTATGAAAGTTGAAGATGTTGTAAGCAAGCTTGAGGGTATTCACTGCGGTATGAAAAAGACCTCATGTGCGG
>ERZ827423.1852-NODE-1852-length-18955-cov-14.280952_pt1 | contig 18955 bp, 16 predicted proteins | sample MGYA00519775_ERZ827423 | MGnify/ENA primary metagenome ERZ827423 (study PRJEB31778, sample SAMEA3449296) | human gut metagenome | biome: human gut; feature: human-associated habitat; material: faeces | place: United Kingdom | collected 2010/2012 ...
AGCGCATTAGCGGCATTGTCGACTTCTTCCTGCGTTGCGCTCTCATCCGCTGCGACCGTCTTCGCCGTTTCCAGTGCGGAAGTGAGGGCGTTCCAGCTGTTCGTCGTGTAATCTTCACCATCCAGCGCCTCTGCAGCAGCGATGGCCTCATTCAGGGCATCCTTGTCTGTTGCAGGCTGTTCTCCGTTCTCTACCAGGTTGTTGATGGCATCGCGGATCGCCTGTGCAGCTGCGTCAGCCTCAGCCTGTGACAGCTCTACGCCTGCCATCAGCTCTTCGGCATGTGCAAGTGCTTCTTCATAAGCGGCCCAGCTGTCTTCGGTATAAGCAGACTCATCCTTTTCCGGAACGGTGTTGATGGCGCTCTGCAGATCAGCGCGCTTAGCTTCAACATAAGTGTCGCCGGTCTCATAGATCTCAAAGACATTGAGCGCATTGCCATTGGCACTGATGCGTACAGCCTGTGCGTTACGTACTGTGGAAACATCAAAGGTGAATGTCTCGCCATCCAGCGTGCCTAAGCTCATCCAGCCATCATCGCCAAGCACTTCGATCGTTGCCTCTTCACCAGCATTGTCACTCGTGTACAGCACGTTGATCTCATCGGCCTTCAGGTTATCGATCAGCTGATAGGTCAGCACATCGTCAGTGGCCATCTGATAAGAGGTGGATACAGAACGGTCTGCGACCTCACCGATATAAGTATTGTCAGCGAGGTAAGCGATCGGCTGTGCCAGCTGCTCATTGGTCGTCTTATTGACTTCTACTTCGTAGATCCGCAGCCATGCGTTGGCATTGATGGACGTGATGCGCAGACGCACATACTGTGCTTCCTGTCCTTCACCGTTGCAAGTATAGCGATAGTTATGGCTTTCCAGATAAGAACGGTCAACTTCACCGATCGTCTCCCACTGACTGCCGTCTGCGCTGATCTCGATGACTGCGCCGTCGCTCAGGCAGTCAGAGCCGCTGAATACGAAGGTCACATCATCGATGCCGATCGTCTGATTCAGCGTGTACGTCATCGTATCTCCTACTGCCTGGTTGGCTGCGGTCCATGCGTAAGTCGTGTAATCACCGTCATACATGTTGCTGATCGGGTAAGTGCCCGTCTCGTACATGGAAGTCGAAGATCTTGCGCTGGTGATGGCGGTCTTCTTGATGAAGTTGACCTGGAAGCTGGAGAGATCGAATTCTGCAGCCTCAGCGCCATTGTTCTTCACTCTGATGTAAGCATAGCTTTCCGCTTCATCATCGTTGTTCACGGCGAACCACTCTTTGCCGTTGACAGATCCCTGTACGACCAGGCCTTCCGGCAGTTCAGCGTCTACGCTCGTGATCGGCTCAATGCTGCGGAAATTGATGCCGACGTATTCTTCCGCATCCAGCGTGATGCTGTCTGCACCGTTGATGACGGCATTCTCATCGCCTACAGCGGCAGTCAGTCCGGATGCATCCGTATTCGTGTATACGCCGGAATTGCCGCGCTGCGGCAGCGTGTAAAGCGAACGTGCCTGGGAGATGATCCAATCCGCAAACGGTCTTACGGTCGAATCCGCCGGCAGAGCCTCAAATTCGCTCGGCGTGATGGTCGTTCCCTGACCTTCCTGAGAAGCTACCTTGTAATCCGGGTTGCTCGGAATGTCTGTGTACAGCGTGTTGGCCGTCGCATAAGCATCCCACTCATCCAGCGGGTTCTCAGCTGCCAGCACATCGATGCAATCGTTGACGACGGTTGCCAGCGTTCTCAGCTTTCTCGCCCACGGTCCGACTTCATCAGCGAAGTTGGCCAAAGCGGCGTCATCTCCATCTTCCAGTGCCAGCACAGTGTTGCAAGCGTCGATGATCTTGTTCATCTCGGTCTTGATCGCCTCTGCGTTGGTCGGGTCTGTGCCTTCGTTGACCGCATTGCGGTAAGCGTTGAACAGTGAGTTGACGCCGGACTTGTCTCCGCTCGTCGCACTGTATGTCGCAAATGTGCGGATGGCATCCTGAACTTCAGGATCATCGCTGTAGGTCGCGAAGACTGCCTCCCAGTTCTTCTGGGCGTCGAAGTCTCCGGTATTCCAAGAGTAGTCTGCCACACCGAAGATGGCTACCTTGCTGGCTTCTGCCTGGTTCATCGGGTTGCTCAGCAGACCGCCCATGTTCTGGATATTGTTTTCTACACTGTAATTCGTGCCCATCGGCTGCATGAACAGCTGTGCGTCACGGTTGTCATTGACCGGGTAGTTCCACCACATGACCGGCTGACGGCCGACATATTCTGTCATGCGGTTCATCAGCGAGCTGTTGACATTCGAGAATACGCTGCTTCCGGTGAATCCGATCAGGATATCAGAATCCACATTCTTCAGCGCCGCGAAGTACTGGTCTCTGTCGCTGGAGCCAAAGTCGAAGGCATAGTAGCTCGGAACGAAGTACAGCGGCTTGACCTGATCGGCTTCTGCCGTTCCCTCACCGTTGTATTCTGCTTCCAGCGCCTTCTGCACACGGTCGATCAGCTCGGCGTGACCTTCGCGGTCGCGGTAAGCGTCGGACATGGAGATGTCATCGACGAAGATACCGAACTGACGAACGCCCAGTTCATACATGTGCTCGAACTTCGTCATCAGATCGGTCACGCCCTGAGTGATGCCCGCTTCTGATGTAAAGTCGATGCCTTCCTGCATGGCCGGATGCGCGGACCAGACGAAGTCTACATTGCACTCTGCCGCCTTGGCAGTCAGCTGCTTCATCTCATCCTGTGTGATCTGACCTTCTTTGCGCTGTTCATCCGTTACCGAAGTCGGATAATCGTCTTTCCAGTTGCCCAGGTGATACGGATCGCCCTTCGGACCATAAACGAACATGTTCAGCTTGTTGTCCTTCATGTATTCCATCAGGGAAAGACGGTCTTCCACGCTGTATGGGAAGCCATAGAAGCCTTCCACGATACCGCGGTACTGTGTATCTGAATAGTCCTCCACGACCACGGTCGTGATGGAGTTGTTGACTTCTTCATCCAGGATCTGATCCAGCGTCGCCATGCCATAATAAGCAGCGTCGCTGTCTTCACCCAGGATCAGGATCGTACCATCTGCATCGATGGATACGACATGCGCGTCATAACGGTTTTCCGTCGTCGAGAAGACGTCCTTGGAAATATTGTGCGCATCCGCATAAGCATCAGCTTCATCCCCAGAGCCGTTCACGCCGACCAGCACCTGTGTCAGCCCTTCACCGGCGCCATCTTCGCTGATGGTCATGCCATGTTCGCTGAGCACTTCTTCCACACGTGCCTTGGTCACCTCATCGATGGTGCTGCCATAGACCACATTGACCGTCTCAGTCAGCGGGGCGGTCTCATAGGTCATCGTCAGGCTCTGCGGCGTCGGATAGATCTGATACGCTTCCGTCATCGTGTCCTCTGACAATACGGCTACGGTGAATTCCTTCGTCGCCACGGCATCGCCATGCGTAGCAGTCGCGGTCAGCGTCACTCTCGTCGTCGTTTCCGGCAGCGTGACGGTTGCTTCTCCCGTCTCATTGTTCACGCTGATCAGCTCGCTGTTGCTCTCCCAGCTGATCGCTGTCTCTTCATCTCCGAGGGAAAGCGTGAAGTTTTCCTTGGTCGATGCCGGCACTTCCAGCGCGTCCAGCGCATTTTCCGCCAGCATCTGGTCAGTATAATAATACAGTTCGATCTCATACAGAGAAACAGAAGAATAACGTCCGTTTCCTTCAGTGATGTACAGGCGCACATACTGATAAGTCACCGGATCGCTCAGGTCGATGACATCAAGCTCGCCGTCTCCATTCTCTGTTTCATAGAATGTCGTCCATTCCTCATCTGCGCTGTTGCGTCCTTCCAGACGATAAGCCTGTCCTGCAGAAGCTTCCCAATACAGGGAAACGCTGTTGAAGGTCTGCGGGCTGCCCAGATCGACTTCGAGCCACTGCGGGCTGCTTGCGGTCAGTGCGCCACTGGACCAGCGGGAATCTCCCTCGCGGTTACCGTCCACGGCCATTTCATCCGTGAATCGTCCGTCTGATACTTCCAATGCGGAAGCGCTCGTGGTCTTATTCAGCGCAAGGTTTTCTGGCTCTCCCTCTGCAGCCAGCACATTGACCGGGATCTGCAGCTGAGAGAGACAGAGAACGCCGGCGATCAGTGATTTAACCACTCGATTTTCTCTTTTTTTCATTTCTCCTCCAGTTTTATGCTTCTTCTGTCTGCCCACTGGCTGTCTGCAGCCGCCTTTCACCTCTCTTTCAGGAACAGCAATTCCGGCTGTTTCGCATAAAGTCCATTCTAAAATCTGCAGCCGGACCAGAATCAATCCTATTATATCCTTGGCAAGTTTTTTTGTAAACGCTAACACAGCTTTGAGTTTCGGTTAATTGCATTGAGGTTTACATCAGATGCGCATACAATTCACTAATTTTGTTTCATCATCAGTTTTTCCTTGTTTCTTTATTTACTGGATACATCAAAACTGACAATCATTTTTTGATTGCCCCGTTGTTTTTTTACCGTACCGCTATATACTGAGCTGCAACTGCTTATACTTTCCTTTGCTTCGTATTCGCATCTGCTCTTTGATTCCTTTTTGGCTGAACTTCAGGATCTCATGAATCCCTGATTTGATCTTGTAAAACCATAAGCTGTTATCCATGCGCAAGCTTTTGCTTCTCTCTACTATCTTGATCACCAGCAGTTTTTTTATTCACCTTGTCTGCCAGCAAAGCAATATGTCCGAGATGTATCATCAACAAACACATCTGTGGTAAAATAGGACATGGAAAAACCTCCTTATAATTTTATTTTTGTTGCAAATTTATTTTAACATTTTCAAGAAGGTTTTTCCTCTAAAAAATACGATAAAAAGGACGTTTTCAGCACTAAGCTGGACGTCCTTTTCTCATTGTGGAAAAATTTCCCCGAAACTCAAAAGGAAAACAGCCCGCATTTGCGCAGGCTGCCTGTGATGTTCATTCTTCTCCCAATGTCCGGTTGTCATCTTTCAGCAGATATTTCCGGCAGCAGAACATCAGGACCACTGCCAGCGCGCCGATCAGATTATCCAGAGCGCTGTCATGGCTGATGATGATCTGCCGGGCAATGGCGAACATGACGACTTCCACGAGCGAGCCCGGCGTCTTCAAGATCAGCATCCGCACGAACTCCACGCCGACCACCAGGGAGAGCGCAAAATTCAGATAGCGCTCCAGAACAAAGGTTTCCGGAGAAAATGCCTGAATCTCCCTGATGATGAAGATGATCATCGAAATCACCATGGCGAAGATCAGTGCTGCCGCGATGACATATTCAATGACAGACGGGATATTCAGAAACAGCCGCTTCAGGAATCCTGAGGGCTTGCGCTCAGCGTTCAATGGCCGTGATCTTGGCGATCCGCTTCTGATGGCGCTCCCCTTCGCTGAACGGCGTGGAAAGCCATACATGCACGATTTCCTTCGCCAGCTCGCTGCCGATGATGCGCTGTCCCATCGCCAGCATATTGCTGTCATTATGCTCTCTGGTCAGCCGTGCGCTCAGCGGATCGCTGCACAGTGCGCATCGGATGCCCTTCACCTTGTTGGCCGTGATCGATACCCCGATGCCGGTGCCGCACAGCACGATGCCGCGCTCTGCCTCGCCCTTCGCTACCGCCTGCGCACAAGGCAGGGCATGATCCGGATAATCAACGGAAGCCGTCGAATCCGTGCCGAAGTCAAGCACTTCGTGCCCTTCCTGTTCCAGCATCGCTTTGATCATTTCCTTGTATTCATAAGCGCCGTGATCGCATGCAATCGCAATCTTCATGATTTTTCACCTCATATCTGTCTTTCACTCTTAACATTACTGTATCACACTGTTGTTGTCAATGTCTGCGCTCATTGATGAGCGGCTTTCCTTCATGAAACCGCCTGAGATTTTCCACGACGATCTCTCCGAACTGCTTCCAGCAGGCATCGTTAGCAAATGTTCCGGCCGCATGCGGGGTGATGATCACCTGCTCATGATCCCACAGCGGATCATCCGCCGGCAGCGGCTCTTCCTGCGTCACATCGAGGATGGCGCCGCCGATCTGTCCCTCATCCAGCGCCTGCAGGATATCGCGGTCATTCACCAGCGACCCTCTGCCGACATTGACGAACACTGCATCCTGCTTCATCAGCGCGAACTCGCGGTGAGTGAAGAACCCCTGCGTCTCTGAATTGGCCGGCAGACAGAGGATGACGGCATCCGCACATGGGAGCACTTCGCTGAGGTGCTTCAGCTCGATCATGCGCTCCACGCCCGGCAGCGTGATCTGCGCCTGACGTCTGACGCCGATCACCTGTGCGCCCAGCAAGTGCAAACGGTAAGCCAGCGAGCTGCCCAGGTTGCCCATGCCGATGATGACCACCGTAGACCCGCTGATCATGCGCACGCTTCCGGCCCTCTGCCATACGTGCCGCTGCTGCTGCCGCACATACTGCGGAAAATGCTGATACATCGCGATCAGCTGCCCGATGACATATTCGCTGATCATGTCGCCGAAACAGCCGGACGCGTTGCACAGGCGGATCTTCTCCTGGTTCAGCTTTTCCACATCGTACTGCTCATATCCAGCGCTCTCCAGCTGCAGCAGCTCCAGATGCGGATAATCGGCAAGCGTATCCGGATCCGGGTTGCCGATGATCACCTGTGCATCATGCCCCTGTGTCAATACAAAATGCTCATCGATCCACCTGAGCGTCTGTTCGTCCAGTCTTGACATACATCTGACTTTCATACTACATCGAAGGCAGCCGCAGCCGCCACTGCCTTCTTCCACCCTTTCGTCAACTTTTCTCTTTCTTCTTCTCCCATCTGCGGATGAAACAGACGGACATGCTGGGTCAGCCTGCGGATCTCATCCTGATCCTTCCAGAATCCGACGGCCAATCCTGCCAAGGCGGCCGCGCCCAGCGCTGTCGTCTCTGCCACATCCGGGCAGACGACCTCCACATCGAGCAGATCGCTTTGAAACTGCATCAGGAAGCCATTGCGGCTTGCTCCGCCATCCGCCTTGAGCGAATCGATGCGGATGCCGAGATCCTCCTCCATGGCCCGCAGGACATCCATGCTCTGATAAGCGAGAGATTCCAGCGTGGCACGGATGATGTGTTCCTGTGTCGTTCCCCTGGTCAGCCCGAAGATGGCGCCGCGCACATCCGGTTTCCAATAAGGCGCGCCCAGCCCGGTGAAGGCAGGCACGAGGATGACGCCGCCGCTGTCCCCGACAGAACGAGCGCGCTCCTCGCTTTCCGCGCTGGTGCGGATCAGCCGCAGGCCGTCGCGCAGCCACTGCACCGCAGCGCCGGCCACGAACACGCTGCCTTCCAGCACATAGTTCACCTGCCCGCCGATCCGCCAGCCTACGCTTGAGACCAGCCCTGTCGATGAGCGCACGATCTGCTCCCCGGTATTCATCAACAAGAAGCAGCCGGTGCCATATGTATTTTTCACGCTTCCTTTTTCGAAGCATGCCTGTCCGAACAAAGCTGCCTGCTGGTCCCCTGCCAGCGCAGCGATCGGAATCGGCGCGCCCAGCAGATCGCTCATGGCCAGCACGCCGCTGCTGTCACAGATCTTCGGCATCATGCATCTCGGAATGTTCCACAGCGCCAGCAGCTCCTCATCATAATCCAGCGTCTGCAGGTTCATGAGCATCGTCCGCGAAGCGTTGGATACGTCGCTGACATGCGCCCGGCCATGGCTGAGCTTCCACACCAGCCAGGAATCGATGGTGCCAAAGCACAGCTCGCCATTTTCCGCGCGTGACTGTGCCTGCGCATGATCCAGCAGGAACCGGATCTTGCTGGCGGAAAAATACGGGTCCAGCTGCAGGCCGGTCTTGGCGCGGATCCACTCTTCTTTTCCAGCTTTACGCAGCGTGCTGCAATAAGATTCGCTCTGCCTGGACTGCCAGATGATCGCCGGTGCGATCGGCTTGCCGCTCTCCTTTTCCCAGATCACCGTCGTCTCACGCTGATTGGTGATGCCGATGGCAGCCACCTGATGCGCGGCGATGCCAGAGCGGGCAAGCACCTCCATCATGACGCCGGCCACGCTTGCCCAGATCTCGCTAGCATCCTGCTCCACCCATCCCGGATGGGGATAATTGTTCGTCAATTCCTTCTGCGCCATGCCGGCGATGCGCCCATGACGGTCAAACAGAATGGCCCGGGAACTCGTCGTCCCCTGATCCACAGCCATGATATATCGTTCCATGCACACCCCGCCTTTCTGCAAATCCAACTTCATTTTATCACTTTTCCCCATCAGTTTGCGCAAAAAATGCACAGGCGGGCAAGGCGCAGGCCATCCAGGATACGGCTGACCGCCTCACTTTTCACCAAAAAAGCCGCAGGATACGCTCACCCCACGGCTCATCTGCTCACTGTTCAGCTGACGCTCATCCGCCGTCATGCCCCCATATCGGCAAGCAGCTGTTCTGTTTCGATCAGCCGCTTGCTCACCCGCGCCTGCACATCGACATAATATGCTTCTTCTGCCGCATTCAGCTCATCGTCCTCCCAGGCTTCAAAGTCCTGGACCATCTGCGCATATCGGTCGATATAATTCGCATAGTCATTCAACATGCCGGCGTCTGTTCCATCAGATCCTGCATACTTGTTCATAAAATCGCAATACTCATTCATAAAGGCTTCATAGCTGTCCATCGCCTCCTTGAATTCCGGTCTCATCCCATCGACCAGCGCAGCGTTCTCGCTTGCTTCATCACGCTGTGCTGGATCAGATGCCGCCTCATCCGACGAAGCTGATCCGCTGTCGTCTGCGGCTTGCGCTTCGTCATTTTTATGCAGTTCGATCCTGACGATCTGATTTCCCTCATAGGACAGCGAAAGGTGATTGCCATTTTGATCATCAGCGCGATAATACTTGTCCCCTCTTTCATAATCCGCGGCAAATCCTGCATCTGCACAGCGATCCGCATAGGCATTGAACTGTTCGATCGGCATCTCTCCGACATAGATGATGCAGTAATCTGTCGTATCTGCGTCCACTTTGCCCACGGTGGACTCCGGCAATGGAAGCAGGCTGGCGAGATCGCTCTTCGGCCAATTCAGCGTGCCCAGTTCCATCGGCGCTTGTAGGGAGATCGACATCGCTTCCCCAAGGAAGCCCACGGATACGTGATAGCCTTCTTCGTCAAAAGCGTCAAACAGGCTTCCATCTTTTTCTTGGTCGACCGTATAGCCCATCGCCTGGCATTCTTCTACATATGCCTCATAATCACGCTGCGATAAATGATCGACATTCAGGCTCAGATATTCGCTGTCATTTGCGATGATCTCTCCCACGTTGGATCCAGGCTCTGGCAGACGCTCGCTCAGGATGACCTCATTCCAGTCAAACCTTTCCTCTCGGTTCCCGATCATCCCGCTGATCACAACGATCACGGCGATGACCGCCAGCAGGATGACCCACCACTTGCGATAAAACGGCTTTCTGTTCTTTGCCCCGCAGGACGGACACACTTTTGCATTTGCAGGCATTTCCGCCTTGCAATTGCTGCACAGCGTCATTTTTGTTTTCTTTTCCATGATCTTCCCCTCTCTCTTCATGCTTCTTTCACTTTTCTGATGCCGCGCGAATGATCAAATTTTTTTCATCAGCACAGCTCCCTGTATCTGAATTCCCGGATGATCCGCCAGCGATGACACGTCCTCCTTTCCATGCACGCAGGCCGATCCTTCCTGGGACATCCATAGATAAAGCGTAGCACGAAAGACCGCCGATCTGGTTTTGGGCATGCAAAAAGACGGCTCAGCCGCCTTTGTACACATCAATCTGTTCGTTATGATCGTTCCTGCCACTCGATCCACACTTCCTTGCCCGCATACGCCAGGCCGATCAAGATCGTTCTTCCCTGCAATTCCGCATCATAGCGTTTCTCTTTGATCTGCAGGACCGCCTCTTTGGCGCTCTCCTCCAATCGTTCCGTATCCGCTTCCTTCAGATACTTGAACTCCAGCACATAAGAAGCCAGTCCTTCCTTCTTCGCCTTCAGGATGATGTCGCATCGTCCTTTGCCTTCCTCACGATTGCTGATGATGTCATATTCATTGCTCAGCCATGCGCACATCCCCAGAAACAGCACATGATAGCTGTTCTCATCCTTCAGGTCATGGTAGCTTGGCAGACTGAGCAGCATATCCGCATAGCTTTCTGCAAACCGCTCCCGCTCCTCATAGCGCAATCCATTGAACATCGCGGACAGACTGCTTTCTGATACGTTCAGGTAACTTGCCGTCAGATCCCGGAACTCCTGCTGTACCTCCTCATTGGGGATGCGGAGCACATAGCGGCCGTCCCGTGCCGAGATGACCTTCTCGATCGTCAGGTATCCCGCATTCACGAACAATCCCCATAAGCTCTCTGTGCTGCTCACCTCGAAGAAGCTCGTTTCCATCCGCACCAGCGTCTCCAGCTTCCCTTTCTCGATCAGTTCCTCATATCCTCGCGCGAATGCCTGGTCTCGTCCTTCCATCGCCTTGCGGATCATCTTGTTGCTGCTCGTGTTGACCCAGTAGGGCGCAAGCTCTCCAGTATCTGCATAGTTCAATATGGACCATGGATTGTAGATCTCCTCCTTGCCGAAATGATAGCCGTCATACATCGCCTTGACTTCTTCATCCAGCTTCAGCCCATAATATTCCAGCACCGCCTTCGTCTCTGCTTCGGTAAAACCGAAATACTGGGCATATTCCTGATCTTTTACTGTGCATACCACCAGATTGTTCAGATCGCTGAAGATGTTTTCCTTAGCTACCCGCTGTATGCCCGTCAGCATCGCATACTGCAGGCTCGTCGATGCCTTCAGCGCGTTATGAAGCAAAGAAGACAAGCCGCCGCGGATTTCTTCATAATACCCGTTTACATGCGCTTCGATGAACGGTGTATCATACTCATCGATGAACACCATCACCTTCTTGCCATGATGCTTCTCCAACTTTTCGATCAGAAATGCAAGCGTGTTTCCAATGCCATCAATTTCTCCGTTCTCTGTATCCAGCAGCGCTTTTCTGATCTTTTGATATTCATCTGCGTCAAACTCCGTCATCGTCGTCTCAAATGCTTGTCGGTGCCGGTCATATTCTTTGCGCAGCTGATATTTGATCGCTTTCGTCAATTCCTGCTTGCTGTTCTTCGCACTGGCAAATGAAAGGAAGACGGTCGGATACTGATTCATCTCTGCGGCATATTCAGTATCCATGATCGCGGTATCCTTGAAGATCTCCTTTGCATCCTTTGTCACATCAAAGAATTCTGCCATCATCGACATATTGATGGTCTTTCCGAAGCGTCGCGGCCTCGTGATCAGTGTGACGATGCTCTTTCTTCTTAAAAACTCCTGGATCATCATCGACTTATCCACAAAATAATAGTCTTCTTTACGCAGCCGCTCATAATCGGATACGCCGATCGGTATTGCTTTCTTCATCTGCCTCACCTTGCTTTCTTATGCTCATTATATCATAGCAGAATTGACAATCCACACCGCTATGGCGGAAAAACTGAATCCTTCTGATCACTTTCTCGCATATATGTTTCCCTGTTTTGCTTCCTGTCATTTTCCCGTCTGTCGGTCATGCAAAACATTGATCCAGGTTTTGATCTTTCGCCTGATCCGTCTGTCTGTTACTTGTTGGTTACGAGATAAAAATCAACGGCTCTGGGCGCGAGCTGAAACTCGGCATAATTTAAGAAACACTTTGTTTGTCGCAATTCTCACTATTTTTCCGCCGCAAAAAATTTTTTTGCATTTCCTGTTTGTTTTAATGTTGCTTTAATGTTGGCTTGATAAGATGTAGCCGTAAAGAAAAGGGAGGTACTTGATATGAAACCTACACTGACTAAGATTCTGGCCGCTTCTGGCGCAGTCCTCCTGCTGGCAGGATGGGGCGTGCAGGCCGCAACCGCAACACCACAGACCGACGATACTGCAAACACGGTTACAGAAGACACCTCTGCTGCAGTTTCCATGGAAGAGGCAAAGACGATCGCGTTAAATGACGCGGGAGTCAACGCAGAAGATGCGCGTTTCTACGAAACTAAGGGAGATTACGAAGACGGCAAAGTCGTTTACGAAATCGAGTTCGTCGCCGGCAACATCGAATATGACTATGAGATCGAAAAAGCGACCGGCAAGATCTTGAACAAGGATCACGAGATTGAAAGTGAAAACTATGCCAGAACCACGCAAGACAACACGATTGCTTCAAACGATACTGCTGCATCAGATAAAGGCACTGCCGCAGATCCTTCATCGCGTGCCGCTTCTTCTGCAAGCTCTGACAATACCACGACAGCAAATTCTGGGATCACGCTGGAAAACGCGAAAACGATCGCGCTGACCAATGCCGGTGTCAATGCCGCAGACGCCACCTTCGTCAAAGCGAAAGAAGATCGCGACGATGGCAGAACGGTCTATGAGATCGAATTCTATACTGCCAATGGCGAATATGACTACGAGATCGATAAGACGACGGGCAAGATCCTCGACATTGACTATGACGCAGAAGCCTATGCCCCGGCTGCAAGCAATGCCATCTCGATCGATGAAGCCAAGAAGATCGCGCTTGCCAAGGTAAGCGGTGCAAGCAATCAGAACATCCGCATCGAAGCGGATCATGATGATGGCAGACTGGTCTATGAAGGCGAAATTCACTATGGCCGCGTAGAATACGAATTTGAGATCGATGGCAGCACCGGCGCCATCATCGAATGGGACGCAGATTATGACGATTAACTGACATTTTGATTCTCTCCTACCCTATATACCGGCAGAACCGCGTCGCGGCTCTGCCTTTTAGGCATATGCACGAGACATTTGAAATCCCGCGCGAAATGTGGCACACTATAGACAATGAAGAAAAGAGGGATGCCCATGAAACCAAAGATCATTTATGCACTTGCGATCTCCTGTCTGTTTCTGGTCAGCGGCTGCGGTTCCGCACAACCAGAAAATCAATCGATCTCCCTGGAAGAAGCGAAGTCCGCAGCCTTGGATGACGCGCAGCTGGGAATCGATGAAGTGGAATTTCTGAAGACCGAGCGCAATACTGACGGAGACACATCTTATTATGATATCCAGTTTCTTGTGAATGGCACCATCTATAAATATCAGATCAATACCGAAACCGGGGCGATCCTGCATGTCGACTATGAAGCCGAATCAGCTTCTTCAGACACTGATACACCGGAAGCTTCCGCTATCACTTTGGATCAGGCCCGTGCCATTGCGTTGGATCATGCCGGGATCAGCGAAGGAGACGCGACCTTCGTCAAAGAGCAGACCAGAACGAGCAGCTATGAGATCGAATTTTACAGTGGCAGCAATGAATATGATTATGAGATCGATAAAGCGACCGGCGCGATCCTGAATGTCGACCGCGACGCAGAAGATTACACGCCTCCTCAGCAAAACGGCCTTACGCTAGATGAAGCCAGAACATTGGCGCTCTCCCGCGTCAGCGGCGCCACAGAGCGCCATATCGAGATCGAACGAGATGAGGACGACGGCCACATCATCTATGAAGGAGAGATCCACTACGGCAATGCCGAATATGAATTTGAGATCGATGCCGCCAGCGGGACCATCCTGGAATGGACCGTGGATTACGAGGACGACTGAACTAATGCCTATGATCAAGCCAGCCTGGTCTGGCTTTTTCTTATGCCAAAAAGGAAAAAAAGGCGCCGCCTGAACAAATCAGGTGACGCCCACGCCTCAATGAAGCGATCATGTCTTCATGTATGCAGAATATTGACTTATTTTGTCTTCTCGATGATCTCAATGAAGCTGTCTGCCTTCAAGCTTGCGCCGCCGATCAGCGCGCCGTCGATATCCGGCTGTGCCATATATTCGGCGATGTTGTTCGGCTTGACGGAACCGCCGTACTGTACGCGAACCTTTTCTGCAGCTTCTTCACCATACATCACCTTGACCTGGTCACGCACGATGCGGCAGCAGTTTTCTGCGATTTCCACAGAAGCGCTCTTTCCGGTACCGATGGCCCAGATCGGCTCGTAAGCGATGACGATATCCGCCACGCACTTCGCGCACATGTCAGCCAGAGAACCAGTCAGCTGATCGCGGATGACCTTTTCCGATTCACCAGCGTCATACTGCGCCTCTGTTTCACCGATGCACAGGATCGGCGTGATTCCCGCTTCGATCAGGCGCTTTGCCTTCTTGTTTACGGTCTCATCCGTATCCCCGAACATCGTACGACGCTCGGAATGACCGATGATGCAGTGCGTTACGCCCACTTCCTGAAGCATCGGTACAGATACTTCGCCAGTGAATGCGCCGCTGTCTTCAAAATGGCAGTTTTCAGCTGCGATGATCAGATTGTTCGCTGCTGCAACTGCAGTGGACAGCGCGGTGAACGGTGCACCGATACCGAAAGTAGCATTTTCGCTAGCGGCTGCAGGATCCACTGCTTCGATGAATTCCTTTGTCTCCTTCATCGTCTTGTTCATTTTCCAGTTTCCGACAATAATTGGCTTTCTCATGTTATGTATGACCTCTTTCTCGTTTTATTTTTCGCTGATGATGGCAATGCCTGGCAGCTCCTTGCCTTCCATGTATTCCAGGGAAGCTCCGCCGCCAGTGGAGATATGGGAGAACTTCTCCTTGAATCCCAGCTGGATCGCTGCCGCTGCAGAGTCACCGCCGCCGATGACCGTCGTCGCGCCCGGCAGTTCAGAGATCGCTGTGCAGACTGCCAGCGTACCCTTGGCAAACGGCTCCATTTCGAATACGCCCATCGGACCGTTCCATACGACCGTCTTTGCGCCTTCCAGCGTCTTCTTGAACAGTTCTACGGTCTTCGGTCCGATATCCAGACCCATCCATCCATCCGGGATGTCGCCTTCGCTGACCTGCGTATTGGCATCTTCCGCAAACTTGTCCGCAATGATGTTGTCGACCGGGAGGACCAGCTTGTCTCCGGCCTTTTCCATATATTCCTTAGCCAGTTCGATCTTGTCTTCTTCCAGCAGGGAAGTACCGATCGCTCTTCCCTTCGCCTTCATGAAGGTATATGCCATACCGCCGCCGACGATGACCTTGTCAGCCTTCTTCAGCAGGTTGTCCACAACAGCGATCTTGTCAGATACCTTAGCGCCGCCGATGATGGCCACGAACGGACGCTCAGGCGTATCGACTGCCTTGCCCAGCATGGTCACTTCTTTTTCTACCAGGAATCCCAGTCCGTTTTCCTTGATGATGGACGGGATGCCCACTGTGGAAACATGCGCGCGGTGAACGGAACCGAATGCATCTTCGACGAACACTTCGCCCAGGCTTGCCCAGTACTGAGCCAGCTCAGGATCGTTCTTGCTTTCGCCCTTCTCATAACGCGTGTTCTGCATCAGGACGATCTCGCCATCCTTCAGGTCAGCGACCATGTTCTCGAGCTCTTCGCCTCTGGTTACCGGGCAGAAGCTTACCTTCGTGTCGACCAGTTCAGCCAGACGCTCAGCGACACAGCGCAGATCGTTCTTCGCCTTGTCTTCTTCGGTCTTTACCTTTCCCAGGTGAGACATCAGGATGATTCTCGCTTTGTTTTCAATCAGATATTTAATCGTAGGCAGAGCCTGGATGATACGGTTGTCATTGGTGATCTTGCCGTCTTTTCTCGGGACGTTGAAGTCACAGCGGACGATTACTCTTTTTCCGGCAACATCAAGGTCTTTTACAGTTCTTTTTGCCATTGTCAAATTCCTCCTTACATGACTGCACTTATTATATCACTGAACATTTTCAATGAAAAGTCTTTTCGCCGTTTCCAAGGGCGTTTCAGCCCTTATCCAAGCCGTTTTTCACGGATGTCATTTGTGATATGGACGATGGGAAAGGATCATGTGCGCGCGGTAGATCTGCTCGAGGACGAGCAGCCTGGTGAGCTGATGCGGAAAGGTGAGATCGCTCAGCTTCCAGCGCAGATCGCTGCGTTTCACCACTGCGGGCGAAGGCCCAAGCGACCCTGCGATCACGAAGGTCAGCGTGCCCTTCCCCTGCACCTGAAGCGTGTCGATCCGCTGGGCAAAGCGCTCGCTGTCAAACATCTTCCCCCACAGATCGAGCAGGATGACATACTCGCCTTCCTTGATGCGGGAGAGCACCCGTTCGCCCTCCCGCTCCTTGACCAGCTCGTTTTCCGCGTTAGAATTGCTCTGCGGGGCATGTTCATCCGCCACCTCGATGATCTCCACGCGGGTGAAGGCAGACAGCCGCTTGACATACTCCGCGATCAGCTGGCTCAGCGCTTTCTCTTTGATCTTCCCGACTGCGACGATACGGATCATATCAGTCGTGACGGATCGGATAGCGTACGGTCAGCGCACGGACTTCCTCACGGATCTTACGCAGCTCCTCGCTTCCGCTCTCGCACTTCAATGCTCGAAGGATCCAGTCTCCCACCATGGCGAACTGTTCCTCGCCGAAGCCTCTGGAGGTCATGGCCGCGCTGCCCAGGCGGATGCCGCTGGTCACGAACGGCTTTTCCTGATCAAAGGGGATCGTATTCTTATTGCAGGTGATGCCGGCTTCATCGAGCAGTGCCTCAGCTTTCTTGCCGCTGATACCGATGCTGCCCTTGACATCGACCAGCAGCAGATGGTTGTCGCTGCCGCCGCTCACGATGCGCAGACCGCCGGCCTGCAGCTTATCTGCCATCACCTTACAGTTGCGGATCACTGCCTCGGCATAATCTCTGAACTGCGGCTGCATCGCTTCATGCAGGCAGACAGCCTTGGCTGCGATGATGTGCATGAGCGGACCGCCCTGCATGCCCGGGAACACGGTCTTATCCAATACGGCCGCATATTCCTTGCGGCACAGCACCATGCCTCCGCGCGGTCCGCGCAGCGTCTTGTGTGTGGTCGTCGTGACAAAATCGGCATAAGGCACCGGGCTGGGGTGCACGCCCGCAGCTACTAAACCGGCGATATGCGCCATATCTACCATGAGCATCGCGCCGCATTCGTCCGCGATCTCCCTGAACTTGGCAAAATCGATCACACGCGGATATGCGCTGGCCCCGGCGACGATCAGCTTCGGGCGCTCCTTCAGCGCGATCTGCCGCACCGCCTCATAATCGATGCGCTCGCTTTGGGGATCTACGCCATAATCGATGAACTGATACAGCAGGCCGCTGAAGTTCAGCGGATGCCCATGCGTCAGATGGCCGCCGGCCGTCAGGTTCATGCCCAGCACCTTGTCTCCCGGCTTCAGCACGCTCATGTATACGGCCATGTTCGCCTGTGCGCCGCTGTGCGGCTGCACATTGGCATGCTCCGCGCCAAACAGCTTTTTCGCACGCTCACGCGCCAGCTCCTCAATTTCATCCACGACAAAGCAGCCGCCATAATACCGTTTTGAAGGATAGCCCTCCGCATATTTGTTAGTCAGGATGCTGCCGGCTGCCTGCAACACATCATCCGAAACATAGTTCTCTGAGGCGATCAGCTCAATGTTCAGCAGCTGACGCTGCGCTTCTTTTTCGATCATCTGTTCGATCTGTACATCTTTCATCTCTATTCACTTCCTTTTGTCCGATTATACCATGGTCTGCACGCTTTTGCGCTTCATTTTGCCAAATTCCTCCCCGCGATGACAGTATGGCCCGCAAAAGCTATAATTTTTACAGAAATGAGCTGTCGTTGATCACGCTGGCGGTCTTGATCGGATTTTACGCCTTTACCGCCTTCGATATCTGCGTCAACCGCTATGCCCACTCCATGCTCTCCCATGATCAGGGGACGGCCGACATGGCCCTGTGGACACAATACAGAAGGCGATCCTGACAATGACAGTGTATTGCAGCAGTTGAGCGGATTCTCTTTTGGTGAATACGATGAAGAGAACAACCCGTTTCAACTCTATGTCATCCATGAGAAGGAAAACCAGATCATCACCCTCAATTACATTTACTTCAGCGACATCTACCCCTTTTATGGATCAGAAGAGATGAATGAGGAGCGGTTCTCCCGATCCATAGAGACATCCATCAATCAATTTCCGACGCTCTACGTGTTCACCCATCCGCAGGCATTCCGCCCTTATGTATAGCGACGCCACTAATGTAAACGAAGCCCGGAAAGCCTTGTGGAATAAGGCTTTCCGGGCTTTTGGGCATGTTAAGGGTAGCGCCGTCATTATTGTAAGCAGTGAGGAATTTTACGATAAGCGGCCATTCATTATTTTAAAGCCTCAGCTAATCAAGCGAGAAATAACGTATTGAGATACAACACTAATGTTGGTTAGTTTATAAGCGTGTACCGATAGTAATTGTTGAAGATCTGCAATACTGGTAAAATCATTACCAATAATTGAGATAATAGCGTCGATATCACCCTCATAAATTCCCAAGTCTTTTAACATCTTTTTGCTTGGTGAATTTAGATAATATAACATTTCTATATTTTTCATCAACCTATCATACAGAGTGTTTATTAGCACAGAAGATTCATTATCACATCGCATAAAGTAGCGAATAAGATCTACTTTGCTATAAAACTCGAATTCGACATAACTTGATTTGAATCGAATGGTTTTGTTGATTACTTTGGAAACTTTTGTAGTTGGATATGAAGCCAGCGTAGCATCGACAACATCTCGTACCGATTGCCGATATTTATATGTGAGTCGATTGATAATAAAGGTATCTAACTTAAAATCATACTTTGGTGGTTCGATGATTTCTGATAGAATACGAACCAATTCCAATTTGCTCTGGTAAGGATTTGCGTATTGTCTGTAAAGAATGTCTAAAAGCTTCGGTTTTAACATATCGTATCTACTAAGTAAATACTGAACTGTGGAAAAACGGTGCTTTCTGGCAATTTGAGGTTACTATTCACAGTCAGCCAAAACCTGTCAAGTGGAAAACTAAAGAAATTATT
>ERZ827423.1853-NODE-1853-length-18946-cov-4.951247_pt1 | contig 18946 bp, 18 predicted proteins | sample MGYA00519775_ERZ827423 | MGnify/ENA primary metagenome ERZ827423 (study PRJEB31778, sample SAMEA3449296) | human gut metagenome | biome: human gut; feature: human-associated habitat; material: faeces | place: United Kingdom | collected 2010/2012 ...
CCCGGCTGACCGGCGGGGAAACGGTGTCTGTGGAACTGCCGGAGCCGGAGGCGGTGGACATCGTGCCGCAGAATATCCCGCTGGACGTGGTGTACGAGGACGAGGACGTCATCGTGGTGAACAAACCGAAGGGGTTGGTGGTCCACCCCGCGCCGGGACACCCGGACGGGACACTGGTGAACGCCCTGCTGTATCACTGCGGGGACAGCCTTTCCGGGATCAACGGAGAACTGCGGCCCGGCATCGTCCACCGCATTGACCGGGACACCTCCGGTCTCATCATCGCCGCAAAAAACGACTTCGCCCATGTGAAACTGGCGGAGCAGCTTCAGGATCACACGCTGGCCCGGACCTACCGCTGCATCGTCACCGGCAATCTTCGGGAGGATACCGGGACGGTGAACGCTCCCATCGGCCGCTGTCCCGCAGACCGGAAGAAAATGGCTGTGGTGGCCGGCGGACGGAACGCCGTGACCCATTGGACGGTGCTGGAGCGCTATCCCGGTGTGAATTATGTAGAGTGCCGTCTGGAAACGGGCCGCACCCACCAGATCCGGGTGCACATGGCCTACATCGGCCATCCGATTTTGGGAGATACCGTATACGGCAACAAAAAACCGGTCCCCGGTTTGCAGGGACAGTGCCTTCACGCTGTAGGGCTGAAATTTATCCATCCCCGCACGGGAGAATTGGTGGAGCTGACCTGCGGCCTGCCGGAGGAATTTGAAAAGCAGCTGAAAAAATACCGGAATATGGCATAAGCAAGGGGCCTCGCTTTCAGCGAGGCCCCTGAGGCTGTCGATAAAGTGATAAATTTTCCGCGACGGTAAGGAAGGGTGTGCGCGGGAAACCCAAGAAGGGTGTCCCGCGCCATTAAAATCCTAAGTTTTCAGAACTTTTATGAAGTTCTGAAAACTTGCTCAGCGGGGAGAAAAGACTTTTTCGACACGCTGAGGGGCCTCGCTGAAAGCGAGGCCCCTCTTTTGTTCCGTATGATTTTTCGTGTTGTTTCGCAGATCAGGAATGGACGGCGGCGATCCGGTCTGCGATATAGGGCTGGACCGCCTCGTAGGGAATTTCCAGCGCGGCGGCCAGTTCGCCGAACAGAAGCTGCTCTGCCTGCTTGAGATAGCGCTCGTCCACCATGCCGAGGCGGCGGTTCTGGGATTCTGCCTGACGGCGCTTGGCGTGAATGGACATGGCGAGCTCCACCAGACTGCGGCAGTTATGCTGCCGGAGACTGGCCTGATACTGCTGAGTCAGCGCCTGAGTGGTGGAAGCCCGACAGGCAGCGGGATGCAGAGTGGGAATTTCACTGATAAGATCTTCCGCCTCCTGCCGGGAGATAATGGGCCGCATGGACACCTTGTCATTGTCCACCGGGGTGTAGATCAAACCGCCCTGATAGATGGGTTTAAGCTGATAGTAAAGCCGCTCCTGACGGGTGCTGCCCACCCGCTCCTGCCGCCGGTCAATGGAAAGCACCCGACAGACGCCGGTGGTGCCATAGACCAGCAGATCTCCTGCCTGAAACACGGGAAGTGCCTCCTTTCCAAAAATTGCAAAGATTTCGGATTCATAACCATTCTAACATTATTTTGGCAAAAATGTCAGAGAATATACGAAAAAAGTAAAAAATCTCTGTTTTTCCGAAAAGACGGCGCCTTTTTTTGTGGAAAATATAGGGATTTGGCGCATGATATACACATGGACAGGGAAAAAGCGCCCGAAAGTGAGAACTTTCAGACGTTTTTTTACAAATGGGAAACCAGATCCCGCACGATTCGGGCGGTCATGCCCCAGATGGCGTGGCCCCCGTAGAGCCACACCGGGACCTCTACCTTGCCGCAGTTCCAAGGGTAATCTCGGGGAATCCCAACCGCTTCATAGGGGAAAGACTCCGGGACATGGGGGATCAGGTCATAGGCACATGGCTGGGGCAGAGTGGTCCTGAAAAATTCCACCGGCACAGTGAACACCTCTGCCACCTCAGCGGGGGCGGGACGCAGGGCTGCGAGACCGGCAGGGGAGACCAGACCCGGCAGCGGCCGCAGCAGAAATCCCCGCTGATTGCAGATAAAGTCCCCTTGGCCCAGAAGCCGGATCTCGGCGCGGGGGATGGATAATTCCTCCTCCGTCTCCCGGAGGGCGCAGTCTGCCGGGGTCTCTCCCGGTTCCATCTGCCCGCCGGGAAAGCAGGTCTCGCCGCATTGACTGACCCCGGCAGACCGGACCTCAAACAGCAGGTGCAGCCCATCCGGACGCTCCACCAGAGGACACAAAACAGCATATTCGTGCCAGGCTTCCAGCAGCGTGGGAACATGATCGCCGTAAAACCGGCACAGATTTGTCAGTTCTTCTCTCATAGCAGCATCGTCAAAGCCCGCTGGCAGTTGGTGATGTCCACCGTCGGCTGGCTGGGTTCGTACTCTCCGTCCAGGGACCAGGGCAGATCCTCGTCCGTTTCCACATGAAGGGCCGACACATGGCGGAAAATGAGACCGCCGCTGTTATACTGCTGATTCAGCAAGGCCCAGATCAGATTTTGCAGCTCCGCTGCATTTTGGGGGTGGGGCACCAGCAGCAGCTCAAAGAGGCCGTCATCCAGAATGACCTCCTCCCGCTCCAGCTTCATCATACCGGCGATGGAGGTGGAGTTGGCAACGGCGCCGAACAGGTATTCACCGTCCAGCGTCTCCCCATCAGCGGTGATGCGGACCTTATAGGGGCGCAGCGTATCCAGATCCCGGAGGCTTTCCAGCAGATAGCCGAAGTGGCCCAGAGCATTTTTCACATCCTGAGAGGCGGTGTAGGATGTCCGGGTGAAGGCTCCGAAGGAGGCTACATATACGAAAATACGCTCCCCGAAGCGGCCGATGTCAAGTTGACGGCGCTGACCACGGACGATGGCCTCCGCCGCCTGAACGGGATCTGAGGGGATCTCCAGGCTGGCGGCAAAATCATTGGTGCTCCCCTGAGGCAGATAACCCACCGCCGGGGGAGTTTTCAGCGTTTGGATGCCGGAGATGACCTCGTTGAGGGTGCCGTCGCCGCCCACGGCCACCACAGTGTCATAATCTCCGCCCTCTTGGGCGGCAATGCGGGCTGCGTCCCCGGCGGCGGTGGTGCGGCGGATACGGAGCAGATATCCGGCATCGCACAGGGCGGCAGCCGCGTCATATAACGGCCCCCGGGGCTTGCTGCGTCCCGCCCGGGGATTGACGATCATCAGGAGCTTCTTTTGGGGTTCCATGTCCATGCCTCCGAAAATGATTATAAATGTTAACAGACGGTTAAAGTAGTATAGCATGGGGAATTGAGGATTGCAATTCCCCCGGGCGACGTGTAGAATAAAGTTTATATAAAGGTTTCGGGAGAAGTCTGCCGCAGGCGGGCGGACCCTGTCGGCAGGAGGCGGTTGGATGAAGAAAAAAGACAGCGCGGTGCGGTGGGGACTTGCCCTCTTTTTGACCGTGGGCGCGATCCTGCTTTTTTACGATACCCTCTTTGGCCGCCGGGTACTGCCATCCTTCGGCGGTCAACTGCTGAAAGCACTGCAGCCGGTTCTGATCGGCGCGGTACTGGCGTACCTGCTGGCGCCGGTCATCGACTTTATTGAAAACCTGTTTTTTTCGGAACAGATGAAAAAGGCCCACGCAGAGGGGCGCATGACCTCCCGGAGCGCCCGGGCCGTCAGTCTGGTGGTGACCTGGGCCATCATCGGCCTGCTCTGCTATCTGCTGGGCCATGTGCTGATCCCGCAGCTGTACCGGAGCGTGGTGCAGTTGGTTTCCAGCGTGGAAGGCTACTATAATACCATCAGCGGCTGGGTGGAGCATCTGCTGGAGAGCAACCCCACCGTGGAGGTTTGGGTAGCCGACCAGATGGATAAGTTCTACGAGTCCGCAACGGAGTGGCTGAAAAATCAGGTCTTTACCCGGACGCAGATGCTGATGATCGCCGTCTCCGGCGGTGTGCTCAGTACGCTGGTGTTCTTGAAGAACCTGCTGGTGGGCATGATCGTTTCCGTGTACTTCATGGCTACCAAGGAGCGCTGCGCCGCCCATGCCCGGAAGCTGGCTTACAGCCTGTTTTCCGAGGAGGCGGTCTATTGGGTCTTTCGGGGCAGCGCCAAGGTCGACCGCATCTTTTCCGGCTTTGTCCGGGGCAAGCTGCTGGATTCCCTCATCATCGGCGTACTGTGCTTCATCGGCTGCTCACTGCTGGATATGCCGTATACGCCGCTGGTGTCCGTTTTTGTGGGCGTCACCAATGTCATTCCTTTCTTCGGACCCTTCCTGGGAGCGATCCCCAGCTTCTTCCTGATTTTGTTGGTCGATCCCATTCAGTCTTTGTATTTCCTGCTGTTCGTGCTGGCTCTCCAGCAGCTGGACGGCAACGTGATCGGCCCCAAGATCCTGGGAGAGAGCACGGGCCTTTCCAGCCTGTGGGTCATCATTGCCATCCTGGTGGGCGGCAGCTTTTTCGGTGTGGCGGGTATGTTTTTCGGCGTGCCGGTATGCGCCTGCCTGTACAGCCTGGTGGCGTTTCTGGTGGACCGGCGTCTGGCGGAAAAGGATCTCCCCGTGGAAACGGAGCATTACACCGCTCCGCTGCCGGAGCAGGAAACCGAGCCTGAAAAACCGGAGAAAACGTCGGAAAACTTGTAAAAAAGGCTTGCAATCAGCCGCAGTATCCTGTACAATACAGCCTTGCGGGCATATCGTTAGAAAAATAACAAACGATGTGTCCCAGGGCTGTTTTTGCGGATTGGCCACCGCATATTCCCTCATGGATTTTCAGTACCCGTAAGGGACTGGGAATTTGCGGAACGGAGAAAACCGCTCCGCGAATACACTGACTCCCCGGAGCAGTGATATAAAAAGGAGAATTGCATATGAAGAAGAGAATCCTGACGCTTTTGGCGGCGGTTTGCCTCCTGAGCGCCGTACTCAGCGGATGCGGAGGCGGCAGCCAGAACGGGACGACCGGAACTACGGACCAGAGCACCGCGAACACCCAGACGGAAGGCCCCGCGGCCCGCGCTGCGGCCGGCGAACTGAACGTGGGCATCGCCCAGGACCTGGACAGCAGTCTTGACCCTCACAAAACCGTGAAGGCAGGAACTCGTGAGGTTATGTTCAACGTATTTGAAGGACTTTTGAAGCCCGACGCCAGCGGCAACCTGAATCCCGCTGTGGCAGAGAGCTATACCGTTTCCGAGGACCATCTGCTGTATACCTTTAAGCTCCGCGCCGGTGTGAAGTTCCACAACGGTCAGGAAGTGACGCCGGAGGACGTGATCTGGTCCTACCAGCGCTGCGGCGATGCCAATGCTCCGGCAGACATCATCCAGGTGGCGGCTTTTGCCAACGTGGAGATGTATCAGGAGGGGGATGACACCGTCTGCTTCCAGCTTCAGGAGCCCAATAATGAGTTTACTTCTTACCTGACCACCGCTGTGCTGCCCAAGGACTACACGGAGCAGGATACCGCCCCCGTGGGCACCGGCCCCTTCAAGTTCGTTTCCCGGACGGCTCAGGAGTCCGTGGTGCTGGAGCGGTTTGATGATTACTGGGGCGAGAAGCCCGACCTGACCAAGGTCACCTATAAGATCATTGAGAATGCCGACAGCATCCTTCTCAGCCTCCAGAGCGGCGCTGTGGATGTATTTGCCCATCTGACCACCAACCAGATCCAGCAGCTTGGCGACAGCTTCCATGTGGAGGAAGGCACCATGAATCTGGTGCAGGCCCTGTACCTCAACAACGCCGAGAAGCCCTTTGACGATGTGCGGGTGCGGCAAGCTCTCTGCTACGCCATTGACCGTCAGCAGATCCTGGATCTGGCCTTCGACGGTTACGGCACCCTGCTGGGCTCCAGCATGTACCCCGCTTTCAGCAAGTATTTTGATGATGAGCTGACCAACTACTATACTTACAACACCGAAAAGGCCAAGGAACTGCTGACGGAGGCCGGTTATCCCAACGGCTTCGACATGACCATCACCGTCCCCAGCAACTACCAGTCTCACATGGATACCGCACAGGTCATCGTGGAGCAGCTGAAGGCTGTGGGCATCAATGCCACCATTCAGCCCGTCACTTGGGAGAGCTGGGTGCAGGACACCTATTCCAACCGGCAGTTCCAGTCCACTGTGGTGGGCGTGGACGCTTCCAACATGACCGCACGGGCCATGCTGGAGCGGTTCGTCTCTACCGCCAGCCGCGACTTTATCAACTACAACAACGCGGACTATGACGCTCTGTTCGCCCAGGCTCAGGCCTGCTATGACGATGGGGAGCAGACCGCCCTTTACAGAGCAATGGAAAAGAACCTGGCGGAAAACGCTGCCAACGTCTATATTCAGGACATGGCAGACTTCGTGGCAGTGCGGGATGGTCTTGAGGGCCCCTCCTTCTACCCCATCTATGTTCTGGATCTTTCCACTATCCACTATACGAAATAAGTGATGAACAGCGGACGTTTTGACGCCGCTGACCCGGAAGGGAGATGACAGTCATGCGATACACGGCGCGGAAAATTCTGACGCTGCTTGTCACCATGCTCGTCGTCTCCCTTCTGACGTTCGCGGCTTTTGATATGATCTCCGGAGACCCCGCCGCCACCCTGCTGGGGACGCAGGCCACGCCGGAAAAGGTGGAGGCCCTCCGGACGGAAATGGGATTGAACCGCCCCATGCTGGTGCGGTACGGGGAATGGCTGGCCGGTTTCTTCACCGGAAATCTGGGCGTTTCCTTCCAGTACCGCCAGCCGGTGCAGGCGCTGTTAGGCCCGAAAATGCTGGTGACGCTGTGCTTGAGCCTGGTGAGCTTTGTGCTGATCGTCGTGGTATCGCTGCCCTTGGGATTGTTGTCTGCCAACGGAAAGCTGGAGGGGCTCCACACGTTCCTGAATCAGTTCTGCATGGCGGTGCCGCCATTCTTTACCGGCATCCTCATTTCCTGGTGCTTCGGCATTTTCCTTCGGGTGTTTGTCCCCGGTGACTTTCCGGGATTGGACCGGAACCTCGGCAAGTCTCTGGTGTACTTATTCTTTGCCGCCGTGTCCATCGCCATCCCCCGGGTGGCGATGACGGTGCGGATGCTGCGCAGCACGGTCATCAGCGAGATGAACAAGCCCTATGTCCGCACGGCCATTGCCCGTGGCAATGACCGGCGGCAGGTATTGTGGGGCCATGTGCTGAAAAACTCTCTGGTGCCCACCGTCACATTCCTGGGGCAGACTATGGCGGAGATCGTGGCGGGCAGCATCGTGGTGGAGCAGGTGTTCTCTGTTCCTGGACTGGGGCGGATGCTGGTGGCCTCCATTTCCAGTCAGGACTACCCTGTGGTGGAGGCCATCGTGGTGATCCTGGCCTTCTGGGTGGTGCTTTCCGGCACTCTGGCGGATCTGGTCAATCGCTGCATCGACCCCCGGATGGGAGGGATCGGCAAATGAAAAAGAGAAATCCTTACCTGACCGTGGGACTGGTGATGACCGGCATCCTGACGGCTCTGATTGTTCTCGGCTTTTTCTGGACGCCCTATGACCCCAACGCCATGGCAGCGGGGCCGAAGCTGACGGGGCCGTCTCTGACTCACCTGATGGGAACGGACAGCTTTGGCCGGGATATTTTCAGCCGGGTGCTGAAGGGCGCCGGGACCACCTACGGGATCGCGCTGTGTACTGTGGCCGTGGGCGCGGTGTGCGGCACGGTGCTGGGCGCCGTTACCGGCTATTTCGGCGGCATTGCGGACGATGTGCTGATGCGCCTTGGCGATGTGCTGACGGCATTTCCCAGTATTCTGCTGGCACTGGTGGTCATCAGCCTGCTGGGCCCCGGCAAGACCGGGAACGTCATCATCGCCCTGGGGCTGGTGTTCATTCCCAGCTTTGCCCGGATGGCCCGTGGTACCTACGCCGGACTGCGGGAGGCCAACTATGTAAAAAGCGCCCGACTCATGGGGGCATCCAGCAGCCGCATCCTGTGGCGGCATATCCTGCCTAATACTTGGAGCGTGCTGTTGCCGGCGCTGACCATCGGCTTCAACAACGCTGTGCTGGCGGAGGCATCCATGAGCTATCTCTGCATCGGCGTGACGCCGCCGGACGCCTCTCTTGGCTATATGCTCTCGGAGAGTCAGGGCATGTTCATGAGCGCGCCCTGGTACGCGCTGGGAACGGGCCTGACCCTTGTGTGGATGGTGTTCGGCGTGGGACTGATCGGCGAAGGACTGCAGCGTCGGGGCGGAGGTGAGGCCTGATGCTGGAAATTCAGAATCTGCATGTGAAATTTCATAACCGGGACCGGGAAGCGGTCAGCGGTGTGAGCCTGACCATTCAGGACGGCGAAATTTTGGGTCTGGTGGGCGAATCCGGCTCCGGAAAATCCGTCACCGCCATGAGCGTGGCGGGTCTGCTGCCCCGGAAGCAGTGCGACTATACCGGCCGCATCCTGCTGGACGGGCAGGAACTGCTCCACGCGGACCGGTCCGTTTTGCGGGAGATTCAGGGAGCGGAGATCGGCGTGGTGTTTCAGGAGCCCCAAAGCTGCATGGACCCCCTGATGAAAATTGGGCCTCAGGTGGAGGAGACCCTGCGGATCCACACCCAGATGCCGAAAGAGGAGCGCCATCAGCGGGCGCTGGCGGCAATGGCGGCGGCGGAGCTGCCGGACCCGGAGGGGATCTGCGACAAATATCCCCATGAGCTTTCCGGCGGTATGCTCCAGCGGGCTATGATCGCGGCGGCTATCGTGAACCGGCCCAAGCTGCTGCTGCTGGACGAGCCTACCACGGCGCTGGACGTGACCATTCAGGCCCAAATTCTGGAAATGCTGAAAAAACTGAACCGGGAGAGCGGCGTGTCCATGCTGTTCATCTCCCATAATCTGAACGTGGTACGGAAGCTGTGCCGCCGGGTGGCGGTGATGCAGCGGGGCGTTCTGGTGGAGGAGGGAGATACTGATCAGGTATTCTACCATCCTCAGCACCCCTACACCCAAAAGCTGATCGACGCCATCCCCACCCGGAACCGAAAGGAGGAGCGGCCATGACGGACGAATTGGTACTCTCCCTTCAACATGTTACCGCCGGGTATCGGGAAGGCGGCGTGCTGGGCCGCAAGTACTTTCACGAGGTGCTCCACGATGTTTCCTTCGATGTGCACCGGGGTGAAATTTTAGGATTAGTAGGCGAGTCCGGCACCGGAAAATCCACGCTGGCCAAGACCATCTTGGGCATGGTGCAGCCGGAGGCCGGACAGGTCATCCACTATACGAAACGGCCTCAGATGATCTTTCAGGACCCGTACAGCTCTCTGAACCCGGCGTATCCGGTGGAGTGGCTGTTAGAGGAGCCGCTGCGGATCTACGGAAAATATGACGGCCCGGAGCGGAAGCGCCGGGTCCGGGAGATGCTGGAACGGGTGGAGCTGCCGGAGGAAGTGCTGAAAGCGAAGCCATCGGAGCTTTCCGGCGGACAGCGGCAGCGGGTGTCCATCGCCGTGGCCCTGATCCAGCGGCCCCGCTTCCTCATTGCTGACGAACCGGTCAGTGCACTGGACGTGACCATTCAGGCCCAGATTTTAAAACTGCTGCGGGAGCTGCGGGATGAACTGGACCTCAGCTACCTGTTCATTTCCCACGACCTGAACGTGGTCTATCAGTTGTGCGATTCCGCCCTGGTGATGAAGCAGGGGCGCATTGTGGAACAGGGGACGGTGGACGAGCTGTTCGACCATCCCAAGGACCCGTACACAAAGCAGCTGTTGGCGGCGGCGGAATAACCGCATAGCCGAACAACTGGATATAAGGACAGCAGGCGGTTCCGCCTGCTGTTTCCAAATCCTGAGCTTGAAAAATGACAGATGAGGCATTGCTATGAGCTTCTGGAAAAAATATCGAAAACTGCATATCTGGCTGGCTGTCGATCTGGCGGTGTTGGGCCTGTATCTGGCTCTGCGGCAGAACCGGCAGCTGATGAACAGCTTTGCGGACCGCATCACCACACCGCTGAAGGCGGCGTTGGGGCGGCTGTGCGCGCTTACCAGCCTGTCCATCATGGAAATCCTGTATGCTCTGGCGGCGGTGGGGGCTGTGGCATATACCGTCTGGTCAGTGATCGCCGTGGTGAAGGCCAGGGGTCACCGGGGACGGCGGGTATACAGCGCCCTTTTGGAAGCGGCGGACGGTATTTTGACAGTTTACGTCCTGTTCTGCCTCATGTGGGGCGTGAACTACTGGACAGACAGCTTTCAGGATCGCTCCGGCATTACAGCTCAGCCGGTGGCTGCGGAAGATCTGAAAAACGTGACCGCCTATTTCGCGGAACGGCTGTCCGAAACAGCGGACACGGTGCCACGGGACGAAAGCGGCGTGTACGCGGTGCCGAAAGAGCAAATTCTTTCAGAGAGTCGGTCGGTCTACGGCGGCGTGACGGAGCTGTTCCCCTTTCTGGAATTTCCGGATACCGGGGTCAAGGCGGTGCGCTGCTCCCGGATCATGAGCGTCATGGGCTTTACCGGGGTGTATTTCGCCTGCGTGGGGGAGTCCAATGTGAATGTGGACAGCCCCGCCTGCCTGCTGCCCTCCACCATCGCCCACGAGCTGGCCCACCAGCGGGGCGTCGCATGGGAACAGGAGTGCAACTTCTTGGGGGTGCTGGCCTCTGTCACCAGCGGGATGCCGGATTATGCGTATTCCGGCTGGCTGCTGGGGTTCATCCATCTTGGCAACGCCTTGTACGAAACAGACCCGGAGGCTTACTGGGCCATTCGGGGCACCCTTCCGGCAGCGGTGGAGGCAGACCTCCGGGACAACAGCGCCTATTGGGATCAGTTCCGGGACAACGTGGTGGAAAAGGTATCCGATACGGTGTATGACGCCGCGCTGAAATCCTACGGTGACGCCAACGGCATGAAGTCTTACAGCATGGTGGTGGAGTTGCTGGTGGCGTATTATAAGGATCTGATATAAAACTTCATGCATGAGCGGCGCACTACGAAAACGCGCAAATGCCAGTGCATGAAGTTTTCGCGCATCATTTCCGGTTGCCCCGCAGGGGCGAGGAAATGGCGCATTTCTTAATTTTGCTATGCTTTTGCATAGCAAAACTTCATGCATGAGCGGCGCACTACGAAAACGCGCAAATGCCGGTGCATGAAGTTTTCGCGCAGCATTTCCGGTTGCCCCGCAGGGGCGAGGAAATGGCGCATTTCTCATGTTGCCATGCTTTTGTATAACAAAAAGGACTTCCGCAGCAATGCGGAAGTCCTTTTTTGAATCATTGGGGCAGTTCGTTTTCCTTGGGCCAGGGGTGCAGCGAATAAGACTGCTCCGGGGTCATGGCAAAATACTGCTTTGTGCCGGTGTTCCCCTGATCCCCCCAGGTGGCGTCGATGTGGACGGTCTCGCCGTCCAGTGTGGCCACGGTCCAGATGTGGGTGGCGTTGGGGAGAGCGTAGCAGTCGATGCCCTCCAGCTTCAAAAGCAGATTGTAAGCGCCGGTATACCCGTCGCAGACGGCCTTGCCGTTATGAAACAGGCTGTAGGGCAGGTGGCTGACGGAGGTGTTGTCTCCGGCGTCATCGTAGGTGCAGTTGGCGGCGATCCACTGGTAATAGGCCCAGGCGATCTCCCGCTGGGTGGAGGCGGGGGTAATGGTCCCCTGCTGCCACAGCGCGTCATGGACGGCAATGGCGGCAGACAGCGTTTCCGACCGGTATTCCTCGGTGCGGTCGCCGGCGATGGAGCTGAATTTCAGGATCATGGTCCCGGCGGCGTTATAGGAGCAGGAGGCGTTGTTATAGCCTTGCTCGCAGTACCGCTTGACCGCCAGCAGGGCATTGTTCAGAGCCTCCTGAGCACTGGAAACGGTAAAGCCCTGATCGTATTTCAGGGACAGGGTGTTTTCCCCCTGAGAGAGCATATAGCGGACGGCCTGGTCATAGTCCGCCGCAGTCTCTGGGGCGGCGATGTAGGTTCCCGCCGTGACCAGATCCTCGTAGGCGGCCCCCTCGGCGCTGTAAAGCTCCGGCAGGTGCCAGTCCGGCGTCAGCCGAAGGGAGGGATCCACCATCCGGGTCAGCATGGCTGCGGCGGCCCCTCTGGTGATGGGAGAATCCGGCAGAAAGGAGCCGGTCTCGTCGCTGCCCACGCTGATCCCGCAGCGGTAAAGCTTGAGGATATCATCATAATAAGGCGTGTATTCCGTCACGTCGGTGATCCGGCGGCGGCTGGCGTAGGCCTGAGTGATGAGGGAATCGTTGACCGGGGGCAGTACTGTTTCCGGCAGGAGATTTGCCAGCACATGGGCCATCTGGGCTCGGGTAGCCACATCGGCGAGCTGCTCGTCCAGAGCCTTGTCTAAAACGCCCTCCGCCTGTAAGTACCAAAGATAGGGGGCGTAGACCCGCTGGGCGTCCTTCAATCCAATAGCGGCGGCAGTGAAGGCGGCGGGACCGGCCTCCGGGTCCCCGGTGCGGTACAGGCTGCGGATGCGCCCGGCGAAGATCACCGACTGTCCCACGGTCATAGGCACCGTCAGGCCGTAAGTGCCGTCGGCCTGACCGACAGACAGACCGTATTCGTACAGGGCGGCTACATTTTCATAGAAGGTATGGTCCTCCGGCAGATCGGAGAACTGGCCGGCATAGGTTTTGCTGCGGACAAAGTTGTCCGCGCTGTTCTCCTTGGCCAGAGCGGGAACGCTTATCAGAGACAGTGCCAGCAGCAGGGACAGCGCTTGCTTTTTCATGGAGTGTCACTCCTTTCCGGAGGTCAGGACGGAAGATGCAGATCCTCCGCGGTCCGATCCTCCACATAGGGGTTCAGATAGGTGTTTACCAGCGTCAGGGTCTCGGTAGGATCCAGATAGATGTAGGGGTATTTCCACGCATTGGGCAGGGTGGAGAAATCGATCTTGTCCACACCCATTTTCAAAACCTCAGTGCCCAGCCATGCAAGGTTTCCAACGGTGAGGTTCGTGTCCACATACTGGTTGAAAATTTTGGCGTAGTCGTCGATTTTGGTGAGGATATTGCCTGCGGAGAGCATCTTTTTCGCCACGGCCTTCAGGAACTTCTGCTGGGTGGCCATGCGGCCCAGATCCTCGCTGCCGTAGCCGCTGCCGTCGTTATTATGGCGGAATCGCACCACCCGCAGGGCGTCGGCGCCGCTCAGATGCTGGACGCCCTTTTTGAAGTGGATGCTGAGGTTCTGGATGGGGTCGTCATAGTCCATATTGATGGGGACATCGAAATCCACGCCGCCGATGGCATCCACCAGCGCGGTAAAGCCCTTCAGATTGACGCTGACCGTGTAATCCACCGGAATACCCAGCTGCTCCGACACGGTGTCGGCCAGAAGCTCCGTGCCGCCCTTATTATAGGCGTAGTTGATTTTGCGGGCCTTGCCGTCAATGATGGCCTTGGAGTCCCGGGGGATGCTGACGCCGTAAACGTAGCCGTTCACCGTGTCTACCGCCACAAGGATGTTGGTGTCGCTACCGCCGTTGTCATCGTCAAGGCCGGAAAGGAGGATTGTGTAGAACCCGCCCTTGCGCTCCAGATGGGAGCGGAGGGCCTCCTGGGCCGCCTGTTCCTCCCGGGACTGCTGGGAATCATCCGTATCCGATGCCGCGGGCTGGGCGGGCAGTTCCGCCGCCTTCTGCTCCGGGGCTTTCAGGAAAAAGGCCTTCACCAGCACGCAGACGGTGAGCAGAACCAGAACGATGATCAAAAAGACTTGCAGGGTGCGGGGCTGTTGCCGCTGACGGCGGCGGGCTCCTCTGGACATATGAAATAACGCTCCTTTATACGCGGCGGGGGCCGCTTCTCTTTTTCGACAGATTTACATAATATTGTAATGGCCCCGGCAGGAAATTACAAGAGGTTCCGAGAAATTTCAAAATTGTTCACAAACAGCCTGTCCGGAAAATGCTGGTCTACGGAAATCGGCGTTTCTTAAAGGCTGCGGGGGACCCTCCGAAGGTCCCCCGCAGCCTGCTATTCGCTTCCGGCGCTGTTCGCCAGCCTTTTCAGCAGGCACCGGATCTCGTCCAGCTGCCGGGTCTGCTGGGAAAGGGTGCAGCTGATATAATGAAGCTCTGCTGCCAGTCCCTCCGGCGCGGGATGGACCGCTACCGGGTGGGGCCATCGGCGCATGACGGGCTGAACTGCCGGAGCGGCGGGCAGTTCCGGGACAGCGTTTGACTTTTGGGGGCCGCTTTGGCGGCGGCAGCCGCCGGGATCACGTACAGCCATGGGACTTCCTCCTTCTATGTACCCTTGTATTTTTTTCGGGTGGCGATGCCGCCCCGGATGTGCCGCTGGGCCTTGTTCACGTCCAGCACCTCCTTGACCTGCAAGTACAGCGCCCGGTTAAAAAGGGGCAGCCGTTCTGAAATGTCCTTGTGGACCGTGGATTTGCTGATGCCGAATTTGGCAGCGGCGGCGCGGACCGTGGTCCGGTTCTCTATGATGTAAAGAGCAAGGCGCTCCGCCCGCTCCTCCATATTTCCCTTCAAAGCACAACACTCCCCGCCTTTTGTTGCTTTATCCTATGCAGCCCAAAACAGGCTTATGCAAGGGGAAAATTGGCCGCTCCCCATGAAAAAATATTGGAGAATCAAAAAAACCGTGATAGAATAGCCATAACGATCTTATTGCAAAAGGAGTGTTGACCATGAATGAGGTTTTAAAGGTTCTGAAAGAGCGCCGCAGCATCCGTGCTTTCCGCCCGGAGCCGCTGAAAAAGGAGGATCTGGACGCCATTGTGGAGGCCGGTCTTTACGCGCCCTCCGCCAAGAATCTCCAGAGCACCAAGCTGGTGGTGGTACGGGACGCCGCCGTGCTTGCCAGATTGGAACGGCTGAACAGCCGGATTTTAGGCACACCGGAGGGGACGCCCTTTTACGGCGCGCCGGAGGCCATTGTGGTGCTGTCCGACAGCGATTATCCCAACTAGCTCCAGGACGGTTCGTTGGTGATGGGCAACCTGATGAACGCTGCTGCCGCATTGGGCATCGGCTCCTGCTGGATCAACCGGGCCATGGAGACCTTTGAGCTGCCGGAGGGCAAGGCTTTGCTGGCGGAGTGGGGTCTGGGCGAAAACTGGAAGGGCGTCGGCAACTGCATTTTAGGCTATACGGATCAGGCTGTCCTGGGGGACAAGGCCCGGAAAGAGGACCGCGTTCTGTATGTGTGAGGAGGGCAGACTATGAATGAAGCGATCCGGCAGGTGATCCACGTTCAGAACATCCGCTATGACAAGGCCACGGAGCGGCTGTACATCATCGACCAGACGCTGCTGCCCAACGAGGAAAAAGAGATCGAGCTGCGCACCGTGGAGGAGATGATCGAGGCCATCAAAATGCTCCGCATCCGGGGCGCGCCGGCCATCGGCATCTGCGCGGGCTACTGCATGTACGCGCTGGCCAGGGACATTGACGCCAAGGACAACGAGACCTTTTACCGAAAATTGCAGATCGACGGCGAGCTGCTGGGATCGGCCCGGCCCACGGCGGTGAATCTCCGCTGGGCGGTGGGGGAGATGCTGGATGCCGCCAAGACCCACTTGAAGGATGACCGGGCGGAATTGCTGGAGGCTCTGTACCGCAAGGCGGTGGACATCCACGAGGATGACATCGCCAAATGCACCGCCATCTCCGAATACGGTCTGAGCCTGCTGAAGGACGGCGACGGCGTTCTGACCCACTGCAATGCCGGTCCGCTGGCCACCTCCCGGTACGGCACCGGACAGGGCCCCTTTCTGCTGGCGGCGGAGCGGGGCATCCACATTCGCGTGTTTGCCGACGAGACCCGCCCTCTTCTGCAAGGGGCGCGGCTCACCAGCTATGAGCTGCAGCGGGCGGGGGTGGACGTGACCCTCATCTGCGACAACATGGCGTCCATGGTGATGAAAAACGGCTGGGTGCAGGCCTGCTTCGTGGGCTGTGACCGCATCGCCGCCAACGGCGACTTCGCCAACAAGATCGGCACCAGCGGCGTGGCCATCCTGGCCAAGCACTACGGTATCCCCGTGTATACGCTGGGGCCCACCTCTACCATCGACATGAACTGTCCCGACGGGGCGCACATCCCCATCGAGCTGCGGGACGGTGACGAGATCAAGAATCTCTGGTACGAAAAGCCCATGGCCCTGCCGGAGGTGAAGTGCTTCAACCCGTCCTTCGATGTGACGGACCATGAGCTGCTCACCGGCATCGTGACGGAGAAGGGCATCTGCTACCCGCCCTTCAACGAGAGTCTTGCGGCGCTGTTCAAGGACAAAAAATAAGGAGGATCTGATATGGCTATTTTAGAATCTCCCTCTGCCTGCATCGCAGCGGAGGAGGGCGTCATCGCCAAGGCGGTACTGATGCCCGGCGACCCTCTGCGGGCGAAATTCGTAGCGGAGCACTATCTGGAAAACCCGGTGTGCTTCAATACCGTGCGGAATATGCTGGGCTATACCGGCACCTATAAGGGTCGGAAACTGTCCGTCATGGGTCACGGCATGGGCGTTCCCTCTGCGGGACTGTACGCCCACGAGCTGTATAACTTCTACGGTGTGGACACCATCATCCGCATCGGCTCCGCCGGAGGCATCGGAGAGGATGTGAAGGTGCGGGACGTGGTGCTGGCTATGGGCGCCTCCACCAATTCCCACTTTGCCGACCAGTACCGGTTCCCCGGCCAGCTTTGCGCCACGGCGGACTACGGCCTTTTGAAGGACGCTGCCGCAGCGGCGGAACGGCTGGGCGTCCGGGCGGACGTGGGACAGGTGTTCACCTCCGACCAGTTCTATAATGACAATCCGGAGGCCAACGCCACCTACCGGAAGTGCGGTATTCTGGCGGTGGAGATGGAGACCGCCGGTATTTACTGGACGGCTCAGCGCTTCGGCAAGCGGGCGCTGTCTATCCTTACCATTTCTGACCATATTTTTACCGGCGAAGCCCTGAGCGCTCAGGAGCGGCAGGACTCCTTCCATGAGATGATGGAGATCGCCCTGGAGACCGCGTGGAACGCGGCGGAATAAGAGAGAAAGGCATCATACATGTATCGCACAGTGATTTTTGATCTGGACGGCACGCTGCTGGATACCATCGGGGATCTGGCGGCCGCCGCCAATGCCGTCTGCCGGGAAAACGGCTGGCCGGAGTACACCGTACAGGCCGTCGAGGGCATGGTGGGTCACGGCATCCCCAATCTGGTGAGCCGGTTCTCCCCGGCGGAGGCGCAGGAGCCGCAGACGCTGGAACGGACCCTTGCGCAGTTCAACCGGTACTACGGCGCTCACAATATGGAACTGACCGCACCCTATGCCGGGATGCCGGAGCTGCTGAAAAAGCTGAAAGCCGCCGGAGTGCGGCTGGCGGTCTGCTCCAACAAGGCGGACGAATTCAGTCAGGTGATCGTAGCCCACTACTTCCCCGGTATTTTTGAGGTGATCCGGGGGAATCTTCCCGGCACACCGGTAAAGCCGGACCCCGGCGTGGCCCGAGGGATTCTGGAAAAGCTGAACGCCCGACCGGAGGAGACGCTGATGGTGGGAGACAGCGATGTGGACATTCGCACCGGACACAACGCGGGCTTGAAGGCCTGCGGCGTGACGTGGGGTTTCCGCAGCCGGGAAAATCTGGTAAACGCGGGAGCGGATTTTCTGGCAGATACCCCGGCGGAACTGGAAAAACTCCTGATGAACTGAAAATCGAGGCGGTCCCGCAAGGGGCCGCCTCAATTTTTTTGCTGTCTGAAAAAGTTGTCAGGGGAGGGCTGAATGCACTCAAAAGTGCATAAAATGGAGCAGCGGAACGACAGGAAAACGGCTAACAAAAAAGCTTCAATCGCTATCGATAGAGCGATAACCAATTATAGAAAAAAAGCATTAACAATCCGTTCACAATTATGGTATACTTGACGATAGAGGAGAGAGGCAACCCCACTTTAATTGTGTAAAAACACAATAAGCAGTCCCAAGAACCTATCAACAAGCTTTGGAAGAAAAAAGGAGGAACCCTATATGGGCAATACCCTGAACAACAAGAAAGCGAATGGTCTCGCACTGCTCCCGTTCCTGGTATTCATCGTTGTCTACATGGGCGCCGGTCTGGTTTACCAGTCCAAGGGCGTCGACATGGCATTCTATCAGTTCCCCTCTGTTACCGCGATGTTCCTGGCCGTTCTGGTGGCCTTCATTATGTTCAAGGGCAGCATCAACGAAAAGTTTGATACCTTCGCCAAGGGCGCTGCCAACGTGGACGTTCTGACCATGCTGATCATCTACATCCTGGCCGGCGCGTTCGCCACCGTGGCCGCTGAGATGGGCGGCCGCGACGCTACCGTCAACCTGGGCCTGAGCCTGGTTCCCGTCCAGTTCCTGGCCGCTGGCCTGTTCGTCATCGCTGCTTTCATGGGCACCGCTACCGGTACTTCCATGGGCACCATCTCCGCCATCACTCCCATCGCTGTCGGCGTTGCGGAAAAGGGTGGCCTGAACATGATGGTTGTTCTGGGCGCAGTTATCGGCGGCGCTATGTTCGGCGATAACCTGTCCATGATCTCCGATACCACCATCGCTGCGACCCGTGGCTGCGGCTGCGAGATGCGGGATAAGTTCAAGATGAACGGCGTGATCGCCGCAGTTGCCGCTGTGCTCGCCATGGTCATCTATACCGTGGTCGGCAGCGCCGCTGAGCTGACCGGTGATTTCTCCTATGAATTCATTAAGGTCATTCCCTATATCTTCATTCTGGTGTTCGCCCTGACCGGATGCAACGTGTTTATCCTGCTGCTGGCCGGTATCGGCGTGGCTGGCGCCATTGGCTTCGCGACCGGTTCCTTCGATATCCCCGGCTTTGCGCAGGCTATGGGCAGCGGCATGAGCGGCATGTATGACATCTGCCTGATCGCCCTGCTGCTGCGCGGCGTTGGCGGTGTT